>Ga0228710_1009647_pt1 | contig 13275 bp, 6 predicted proteins | sample MedpolnodulmetaG_FD_177995 | JGI IMG/M metagenome (GOLD analysis project Ga0228710, IMG submission 177995) | Root nodule microbial communities from Medicago polymorpha collected in Santa Monica, California, United States - pink nodules | ecosystem: Host-associated > Plants > Roots > Nodule...
TAAATAATCACCTACCTTTTTAGAAACCCACATAGGAACTAATATATGCCAACTCTGTAAATAATCCCCAAAGAGTGTATGACCTTCCACCCCGTAGGTGAGTCTGCAATTTGACACAAACTTCTCAAATTGACAACATTTTAGACCCCACCTCCATATTTAACTTCAAGAACCTTATTCCAAAATTGTTGTTTATCACCTAAGAGTCTCCACCACCACTTATCATTAAAAACTCTCAACTCTCAAATTCATAAATCACTCACCTTATAAGGCCTACAAACGTCTTCCCACCTGACTCATTTGATCCACCCCTAATTTTGAAATCTCCCTAAAGAAAAAGTATCTGAATTTGAACCACGGATTTCCAAACTTTAACTTCATCATAAAAATATAAAGTTAGAACATAAGTATGATAAAAAAAACAAAATTAATGAACATTATTCTGACTCAATATTTTTTTGGAGAACCTCTAACATCGGTGATATGATGGAACTCTCTTTGGTTCTGCAGCAATTGGCAATCTAAGAAATAAGAATGGCAATGAACCCGCCTTACAATTCTCAAACTGTGCAATCATATCCTGGAAGGAAGTTTCATCATTTACCCCTAAATGTTAACTCTTTAAGAAGTTGACCTTTAACTCCAAGGCTAATGTCAAACCATTAAAGAGTCGCTTTTATATAGACCTCACTATTTTCATACATGGATTCTCAATTGGAAGAGTATCATATGCGAATTTCAAATGCAACACAACTATATATAATCAACTTATGATCCCAGCAAATTCTATGGTACACTTAAATATTTGAGTGTATTGGTACACCAAATCAATAAATTAATAGTTAAATGTATTATTTTTTGAAGAGAAAATTTGTTTTCTATCACCTATAATTATAATAATTAAATCTTATTTACCAAAAACGTCAAGGAAATAAAAATTTAATTTTTCTAAATTTTTAGTACTCATGATAGCGAATTTTGATTTTTTTAACAACAAAATGTAAAAAAAATTAGTATGATTTTTATAAACAATGAAATGATATTTTTTCTTATGAAATGACATTTTTTAAAATATAAATATCAACAAATAGCTCTTTATTCCATAAAAATAATGATTAATTTAAAGATTTTTAAAGTAGGAGTACCGTTACACTTTAATTTGTAGGTGTACCGTAGAAGTTCTCTTGTTTGATTGAGACATGATGTTAATATTCAGCCCATCTACCACCAGAAGAAACAAAACATATGTCAATGGGTCTTATTGTTTTAAAACACACACACATTCATTTACAAATACTGAAAGATGGCTAGAAAACACACAAATCCGAATCCAAGCTTGCCACACAGCATTAAATCAAATCCTCCCATCATAAAGTCAAGAATTCCCCAATTAACCGGCTCACGAGCCTTTTCAAAATTAACCTTAACCCTAAGACATTCTCGACATGTTTTCTTGCTAGATCAATGGTCTCGTTCAATAGTTGTCTAACATTGATTTTTTTTTTAAGAAACCGAACTCCACCCTTGATTGATGACTATAATGTGGTCACATCATTACATGAATATCCTATAGTAAATAATGAGCTTTCTTTTGATCAACCTTTCGTGCCACATTAATATTTAAAGTTGTATCTTTTGTAATTGGAAATTTCTTGTAGTTTTATCTTTCGTTCGTGTATTTGCACTTATTCCATTATTTATATGTTTTTTTTTTGTTACATTTCCATTATTTATATGAATATACTACATGTTTTAATTAGCTGTTAAAAAAAAAATCTTAGAAATTATAAACAAACTTCATGCGGTATTGTTTAAATTATTTTTAATACAAACAAGAACCAATTTCATATGTCGCATCCATGTCCTAATTATCTCATTTTAACTGTGATACTCACGAATAGCAAGTTCTTAACTATAAGAACTAAGTAAGAATATGGTGCTGCAAAATGCTTGTAATTAAGAGTTACATTGAAATTGATAGAGCAAGAGGAAAATGAGAACTAGTTAAACTAAAATAAAAGTTTACTAGTAATTTCTTCTTCCTTCTTCTTCTACATATGCAGCAACATTAGCTTCTCCTTGTAAATAAATACCTCCTCCTCACCAATAAATAAAAAATAAATACAAGAAAAAAGCTAAGCAAAATTGTTCATGAACTCAGAAAATTACTTCTGAAATTATGGAACTTAGTAGAACTATATGTAGGGCTTTTATCTTCTCCTTCACACCAATTTATATATATATCTAATACACCTCTGCATGACGAAGTTATGTCATATTGTGGATTATAATTAAATGAATGCAAAAGTAATAGAGACAACTAATATGGGAACCAAAGGAAATTAATTAAGCTTGTCCTTTGCCATTCCAATCTGGTATTCCTAATGTGAACTCCAAGCTTGGGTTCTTACACTCTAAATTAGATCCTGACAAATTGTTCTTGAGCTGATTTGAATCACACTCCTGTAATGGAAACAATTATTAGTAAATGAGATAATATAAAATAAAAAATATATATTAATTTGTATGCAACATCATGGTAAAACAGTTTATAGGCTTTACTGTTGTCACAACATTCAATAAATTTTAAAATACATAACTTGATATATTTGTGAAATGATGTAGCAATTAAATATACATAATTGAAAGCATATTTTTTGGACTTGACCTTTACGATTTTTAGGAAAATGGTCATAATAGTATGGAACTCAACTAGAATAATTTGTTTAAAAATAGTCATAACCAAAGATCGAGCTCGAGTGCTTTCGATTGGTTCGACCTAAATTGAAATTCATTAATTGATAGTATGTGTAAAAAACTAAATTTTAATGTACATATATAAATTAAAGGCTAAATTATATTTTTAATCCCTTAATTTAATTTTAGATTTCATTTTGGTCCCTTAAATTTGTTTTGTTTCATTTTGTTCCCTTTAGCTACAAACGTGTACAAGCTAGTTTCTTAAGTTTTTTCGTTTTAGAATGTTGGACATTTTGTTCCCCGGCCAAGTTACAAATATTAAAATATTTTGATTCCCCAAATGATGAACTAAAATGTCTAAATTTTTTAATTAAAGATCAAATTATATAATATTTGTAAGTTAAGTGATCAAAATGAAACTTAAGAGACAAAATTGTCTAACGTTTATAATTTAAGGGATCAAAATAAAAAAAAAAAGGCAACTCGGTGCACTAAAGCTCCCGCATACGCAGGGTCTGGGAAGAGGTCTCACCATTTGGTGTATTGTACACAGCCTTACCCTGTTTTTATACACAAGAGGCTGTTTCCGGGACTTGAACCCGCGACCTTCCAGTCACATGACAACAACTTTACCAGTTGCGCCAAGGTTACCAAAATAAAACGAAAAAAAATTAAGACTAAAGTGAAACCTAAAATGAATTTAAGGGACTAAAAACATAATTTAAGCCTAAATTAAATCCAATATAAACAAATTAATGATAACAAATATATTAAACTCATTAGTTATACCTGAATTTGATGTCCTCCTGATATTGGTTGTGATTGGAAGATAGTTGGTCTGAAACCATCTATGTCGTTTGGACTTGTTTGTGGCCATGGTTCTCTACTACTGATCATAATTTAATTAAGATGAAAAGACACAACCAAGAACAAAAAATTGCATCAGTTCAATGGATTCTTTATGTATACCAAACATGCATGAACTGTTATGTTGATGGCAGTGTGCAAAACTTCACTATACATCTATGTCTTTAGTATAGATACAATTCAAGTACGATCACACTCCAGAATTTATAAACTTTTTTCAGTCTTTATCACTTTTCCAATGTAGAATATTATTTTCCTAATAATTGGAGATGCTCTTGATGGATTAAAATGTACCACTTAAACCAATCCTAAAGCTATGTATTAATTACAACTATACATGTAAGCACTGATTCAAGTATATGATACAGTATACTAAATGAAAAACAAACACTTATGGATGATATATTGATAGGCAAGTCACATGCTAAAATGCCAATTACACTCGAATATATTTCCAAACTTACTATTATGAGCCTTGCATGATAAGCATCCACCACCACTAATGTTTACTTAATGAGACTTTGTAGTGATAATTTGTTTGTGTCACAAGGAGATATTTCATGTTTACTTAAGGTAATGTTTTTTTAATCATGACAAACAGTAGAATATTTTTTTAGACAAAAAATGACAGACAGTAGTTAATAGGTGTTACTCTATAAGTTTTAATATATATATTTATATCAAGATATTACCTAATAAGAGAAAGACATGCTTCTCAATTTTAAAAATATCTTGATTACTATAAAGGTAGAACTGGACATATGAATTTAGATTATTGCAGAGAATGTCGAGTGTCAACATCAAAATAGTTAACTGTAAGTAAGATTTTTACATAAAGTAGCTCAAAGACAAAAGATTAAATCAAGATTTGTTTATCAAAAACAAAATAAAGAAGGTTCACAGGCTACTTCAATTGAATTAAAATTTAGGTGCAAGAGGTTCAATTTAATCCCCATTGAATCTAAATCATTCTTTTGCTTTCATTTTTTTATAGAAAATAATGACCTCAAGAATTTCACCACATAGTTTTTTTTTTTGACAATTCGTGTAATTTAAATCAAGAGATCGCATTTACATTATAACAAGCAAAGAAACAGCATTGTAAGTGAAAATTTAAGTAAAGGTGCACATTTCCAAACACAAATGGTAGAAAATTTCATGGGTGAATCTAAACCCCCAACATATGGTAATAATTTCTTGGGTGCACATTTACCTCTAGACTATTTTTTAGAGGTCCGTATTAGAATTTGTTAGGTTTTATAATGAAAAATATATTTTTGTTTATGTACCATTTCTAAATTTATATGTTACATTCTTGAAGTTTTAATTTGTGATGTATTATTTACACTTCATATATGTTGCATTTACTATTTTTTTTTCTCTCCAGATTATATTGTCAACTTATCAACTATTTTGGACTTTCCTTCAAAAAAAATAAACTATTTTGGACTTAATAGAGTGATCAATATGAAGTGTAATACTATAATTGAAATCTGTTTGTAGTATTTAGTGACCACTATTTCTTGATTTGTGCAAACCAACTTTAAAAAGCATATTATAAAAACAAATTGAGTGATATATATTTCAAAATAAATTGTTAATGTTACTTGGAAGAATACATGGTCAATATACGAAGGACTTTATTTGGGTTTTATGTAATCTACAGGTGCAGAAATCAAGAGCCATATCAATATTCGGGTTATGATCAAATAATTAGCCTTGAAATTTGTAATATTAGGAGACAAACATACACACAAGTCAAAGGGAGAAGAGGGAAAAAAAAAGCAAATTATTAAGCTTTGTGTTGCTTTCCTTTTATCCTAACTAATTAACGTTCGATTATATCTTGTAGCATTCTTTTGTTATATGAATTCACCAATCCACCAAAGGCTAGATATAAATCACTAAGGTACAAAAGATATACAATGGAAAGAAAAGAAAGAAGAAAATGAAACACACAAGTTTAAAGCAAAAGCTGCCACAAGAACCCTTTTTATTCTTCATAAAAAAGAGTGTTGTGGACGTGGGTTTGCATTGATTTGTATAAGAGATACTCCATGCAAAAGCAAAAGTAAATCAACAAAGTCGGTGCCAAAAAAAATGTACATCTATATAAGCACATAAAACATATGTACTTCAAACTTTAGAAAAATAGTAACATTAGAAAATAATGTTACCTTGAAGAATTACTCCATAGAGTGTTGGTGGATGAGTAATCCATATCTTGCTGTATTGGTCTATCTGTTGGCCCTCTTTGATCTGAAAATTGACGTATTCCACCATTGCTTCCAATTTGTGGCACATCATCCTCTCCAGATCCATCTGAAAGGCCTAATCCAACAGTTAATTTATAATTATACTCCAAAAATAAATTAATTAATGTAAACTAAAGTACATGCATGCACACATCTAGCTTCATAATTTTATATATAAAAAATTAAAGCAAGGTGATTAAGGTGGAATTTTTGTATCTATATGCAAAAGCCTTAAAAGTGTTCACATATATACAGTTTAAAGAGACCATAGAATTAGAAAGAAAGGAACTTACGGTAAAATTTATATATAAAAACAAAATAACAGTAAAAAAAAATCTGAAAAGAATAAGGTAGTAAGTCACAACTCACAAGTGATGACATTCTCTATAAAAACAAAAGAAATTAATACATCCGTAATTATTAGACTAATTAAGGGAAAAAAATGGTTGAAGATTGAACAATACGAATTACCTGAAGAAGCTGCAGGTTTGTCAGTTGTCTTAACAGTTCGATACATCTGTGAAGAACAAATCACAAAACAAAACAAAAATTTTATACTAATTAAAATGATACTTCCACAAATTCAACACAAGAAATTAGTATGAAAATATATAAAATAAAGCTATTTGTGTAATATAAGATATATAAAAATATATAAAATTTGCATTAATCACGAGGTTGATGTTTGATAATAAGGTTGTAATTGGAGATTGTTGCATTATTGGAAAATGATGACTTTTTATTTGTTATTGTCAGTTTCTCTCTCTTTCTATGACTATAATCAGAGACTGTGTCATGTCTGGTCGTCTCAGATGATAAAGTCACCTTCTTAGCTTACTACTTAATTACTACTACTATCCACTCCCACACATTCATATTCATTCACTGCACCACTTTCTGAATTCTTCATTGGCTATTGTGCCCAATTTTCATTTCAATTTCATATAGAAAGAAACCATACATACATACATACCTGCAAATGGCTTTTTACATGAGCTAATGTGAGATCCTTCACATCCATCAATTCCAAAACTGACTTTGGTGTTGCTCCTAAAATTCACCATCTAAATTACATTAGCCAAATAGTACCTATAACACCAAACATAATAACAACAACAATAAAACAAAATACTAAAATTTTTTAACATAACACCCACCTAATAGTCTCACTCTCACAAGTAACAAGTAAACAACACTCTTTCTTTTTATTTCATTAAAAGAAATTTAATTACTTTTATAAAAAATTTGATAAATATTTTGTAATCTCAACGGACGAAGATCAAATCTCCTACAGGTGTAAAATGGTCATTAGTATCACCGTCTTTGGAAAAAAAATTTAAAGAAGAAAATTAAAGTGGAAGAGAAAAATGTTTACTTTCATGGCCACCAAGAAGCTCAACAGCATGAACAAATCTAGCATGGAGGGTACTTGTCCATCGCATTCTTGGTGCTCTCATGCTTCTTTTTGTCGGTAATTTAGGCAAAAACCTTGATCTCATCATGGATGCTTCTGAGCTTCCAAGTCCAACACTACCATAGTGTGAGTGATGATGATGATGGTGGTGCAATGGATATTGATGAGATTTGAAAGGTTCGTTATTAAACCTTGTGGCTACGGCGGCTCGATAAGCCGCCGTTGAGCCACTTGAGTTTAAAAACGACATGGGATCTAAACCTCCTGCAGCTATGTAGGGGGAAAGAGGAGAAGACGATGAAGAAGGAGACGGAGTTGAATTAGGCATGTGGTGATATAAACACATCTTGGGATCTTTTTCTCTTGAATGTTCCATGGCTGGTAAAAAAGGAAATGAACGGTTGTGATAAACTGGAATCCCTTTGATTGGTCTTAACCCTTCTGATGATGTTGATGACACATCAAGCAATGAAACACCATAATTTATGTGATTCATGTGACTTGAAGAATTTGTTGTAGTAGTACTAGTTGTTGTTGTGGAGTTGTGATTGTTGTGATGTTGAAAGTGAGGAAAATGAGCTTGTTGGTTTTGATAATAAGGGTTATGTGGTTGTTGTTGTTGTTGTGGTTCTTGAGCACTAAAATTTCTTCCAAGAGAGAGTTCAGTGTGAGCTTGAGCTTGAGCCAAAGTTCTTGAAGAATTGTGAGCTTCATAATTTGATGTTTGAGTTGTGTTGTTGCAAATCAAAGAAGAATTAGAAGTACTTGGTGGACTTATGTGAAGAGAAAGATCAGGTGGAGTTGTTGATGTTGAAATTGGTTCAATGAAAATCCCTTCCAAGGGCATCTTCTTTAGAAAAAAGGTGAACTAAACTTGATAATATATGGTTATAACAAAATATATATGAAAGACAAGATGAGCTTCTTTTTTATTTTCCTTTATTAAAATCAGATTAAAAAAAGGAATTAAAGTGCAATATTCACAAGCAAGGAACTGTTCAATCCTTTTGTTTTTGTTCAAAGTCCTCAAACACAATATTAAGGACTTTTTTTTGTGTGTTTTTTTCTTGCTCTTTGTTTTCTTTTTTTAGGCTTTCCCTTGGAAAGAATCTGGAAAGCTAGTTAACTCTCTAGCTATAATATCTTCTATCTGAGAAGAAAACCTTGTGCTATAGCTTTTGAATAAAATAAGATAAAAAATTAGAAGAAAAAAAAGGATTGGAGAGAGAGAGTGAGAGAGAGCTAGGAAGAAAAAGAAGAGGTTATGGCAGTGTTTAACAAACAAAAAAACAAAGTCAAGAGAAAGAAGAAGGGACCATGAAAGAAAAGTGTGATGAGAGAGAGAAAGAGAGAGAGAGGTAGAAGATAGGGGAAGACTAGTGTTTTGAAGTGGAGAGAAGAATGATGGAATGGAAGGGAAGGAAAATAATTGTTTTAAGAGGAAAGGAAAAGAAATATTCCAGAAAGGCATAGAAAAGAAAACAGGTGGATTTGCGTTTTGTTTTCCTCGAGAGTATATCTTGGAAAATGACACTAGTGAGACGTATGATAAACAAACATTTTTTTAAATGTTTCAGGAATATAAATTAATTTAATATTTACAAATCAGACCATTAGATTTAGAGGATAAGAAGACTTTATAATATCCTACATTCTTAAAAAATTATATAAAAAAGTACATATATGATAGGATCTGAATTTTTAAAAAATATATTGAGAGAGACGGTGTTTTAAATTTTATAACCTAGCGATCTTCAATTTTATATTTAAAAGGAAATTCATAAGTACCAAAAAATAGTCCCTAAAAAAAACCAAAAAATAGAATATATTGTAAATATCCTTTGTGGAGAGGAAAATGTAAATTCATTTGTAAAATATACTTTGATGTCTTAGATGGATGTTCACTAAATTTGAATTGAGGCAACATCTCCTCACCATCAACTTATATTAACTATGATAATTTGTATATATCGACGATATATAGTTTTTTACAGATGCTTCTAATTAAATCACAATATATACATGTTTTATAAACTAATATAAGAAAATGATATCATGTTGTGATTTGACTAAATACATGTGTAAAACTATTTTTGTTGTCACGACATAGAAGTTGTTTTTTTTTAATCTCCAACCCTCACGCACTTAAAAAAAATCGTTTTTACACATACAACCATTTATATCTCTTCACTATGTTCCTTCAAAAAAAAAATCTCTTTACTATGTCACTGTTATATTAACTCTTTAAAAGAATTATATAAATGATCCTTTTTTTAGAGGATAAATGAACTTAAAAAGTGACATTGCTGTTATATATATTTTTTGTATTAAACCTCTTTTATTAACATGTCAAAATGGAGTATGTACATTAGTGAAACCACATTCTGTCTAGCACAAAGTATAGAGGACAAAATGCAATGAGAGTTCACAATCAATTACAATGGCAACAATGTCAATAAAACAAAATAGGTATAAGTCAATGTCCAAATAAACTAATGGATTAAGCCTCCGGTTATGATAACAAAAACAAAATTAATATGTTTTGCCTTCGGCCACTAAAATGAGATAGGTTTAATGTTATCCAGCATTTCTTGAACTAATGCTTCCTTGTTGTTAAATATTATATTACTACGTTTTATTTCCAAATCACATAGACACACGAAAACCAACTTAAATTTAAAACAAACCGAATACTTTTCGAGTTTCCACCTATTTGATCATATTGCAAGAAATGGTCAGATAATAAGAGTGGATCAACCAATAATTTACCAATCCATTGTCAAAGAAGATGCTAAATACAATCAAAATAAGGGCAAGATAAAAAATAGATGTTCCGCTGATTCCTCCAATCCACACCCACTGGAGTAAAGATGAGAGTGTTGTTGAAGAATACCACACCTATGTAAATTCTCCTTTGTCGGAATCCGGTTCCGAAGAAGATGCCATACATATAATGAAAACTTCAAGGGGACCTCCTTATTCCAAATAACCTATTTTCACTATTGTTTTAGCATTAAATATATGAAATATATGAAACATACAAAAAAGAAAAGAATATACAAGAATGAGATAGTAGTAAAGTTATGAATATATGTCTATAATTTAGTCAATACATTAATATATTATATTTAAAAAAAATGATATAATAGTTCATTTATAAATATGGAGTTGTGACATGTGAAATGATGATGGAATAAGAATTTAAAAAATGAGAAGAGACAATAAAATCAGGGTATGTCTATTTTTTTTTTAATGAAAAGTTAGGGTATGTCTATTGCATTGTAAAAATGTTTTTTATCATCAGATCTCTATTATTTCAGCCATGTTGGATTGACTAAGTTTCCATTTTTTTAGGAGAGTAAATTTCAAGATATTGAAACCAAAGTATATATACTTGAGGAGCTATATGTATATTTCTTGCCAAACCAACAAATTTACATTATACAAAAAATTATGGTGACGACTTTGGATAAAACGTAATAGTATAGGAAACACAAAGAAATGCATCATCATGTGCGACATATACTCCCTTGCTTAAGTGGGAAAGTTCAGTTACTGGACAATGCTTTATGTTACAATTTTTATATTCTCAGGTCGGACTGGGATTTTTATAATGTTCTGTATGTACTGGACTACTGGCTACTATATATATACTCAATTGAATAAATAATTAAATGAAAAAACACCCATTGACTAAAGTTGAGAGTGGGAAAGACCACCACAAAGGGTTTTTTGTCTGCTTCTTCATTTGTATGCTTCTTGAAAACTAATGCTCCTCAATTAATGACCCCACATGGTGAGTTATACAATTCTCATATGTCTATGAGTATAATTCTGTTTACACCCTCTAAAAAAAACTCTTTTTTTTACAAAAGAATTCACAATGTTAGTTGTTTCAAATTATGGAACGTTATGTTAAAAAGACATCTCTATTGTAGAGAGGTTTTCTTCTTTCCCTTATATAGAAGGGTGTCTATGAAATATATCTATTTTCAATTTTTCACAAACCCAAGATAATATATTTTAGGTTAAATTGTTGTTTTGGTCACTTAATTATTTTTGAGATTTTACTTTGATCTCTTAACCAGTTTTCTTTCGTCTGAGTGACTAAGTCCCTTAATTATATTTTCTTGTTACTCAAGTAGGTTTTTTTGTCAAGATTTTAACTCTAAATGTCTAAGATAGACCAATTTTATAGGTGGTCCACCAAAGATCTCGTTAAATTTTTTAACCATAATTGTTTGATCTATTTCTCAAAAAAAGAAACCTTTAGATCTTGGATGTTTATTGTATTTAATCATAATTGCTTCTTCTTCTTCTTCTTCATGTTCATCATGCACCTTCATGAATCTTCAATACAAAAACCTAGGAAGGAAAAAAAAATAATGGCATAACTAAATCAATAACCAATTTTTCCATTCAAAAATTACCACCTTCATCTCAAACAACACAAATTGTCAAACCCCAGAAACCAAATCAACTAAAATCCCCACACCCATTTCCCAATAGAGTTGTTAGTTTCATCTATTAAACTTTTTGAGGTGTACGATTCGAGAAATTTTGTGTTTATTAAGTATTCACATTAAAAAAAAGTGATAAATGTGTGTATATGTGGAACTCACTTACGCACCCATATGGAGAAGGTGTTCGGCTATCTTCCATTTAGCCTTCCTCCATTTACACATGTTCAATGCATAGTGCATGTGGCAAAAACAAATTCAAGGGTTTGTATTAAAAGGTTTAAAATAGATATTATATGTTACAACAATATCCAGGTTCCATCTTCTCTTATCTTCTCTGTCGCCTCCCTCGCCTCTGCCACTGTCACCACCTCCTTCCCTCTCGCCACCTCTGCCGCTATCTTCCCTCTTGCCGCTTTTACCGTCAACCATTCAAGCAGTGGCGCGATCTTCCCTCCTTCCAAAGTAAATATGCGTAAATCATTCAACTCAAAATAGGAAGAAAAAAATTACCCAAACAAAACTGATGAAGAAACTTTCGATTGGAAAAAACTTAAACACAGATCAATGATATTAAGCAGTTTATAATTTCCAATTGAAGAACAAATCAGAAATTAAGATCTAGTACCACCGACAACCGATCTAAAATTAAGTATAATCTTATCTCTCAACTTGTTGTTTCCACTTAATCCAACTCCGACGGTGAAAGTAGCAGAGCCGCATGGAACCTTAGGAGGATGTGAAAGTAGATGATTGAAACTGAGATACACCTTTAACCTTTTAATCTCGACCCTTAATTTGTTTTTTGCAACATGTCACCCATCTATGCAGCATACATGGGGTAAATGGAGCAAGGTTAAATGGAGGATAGTCGAACGAAAAAAAAAATTATTAAATTTAAATTTTTTTCTTCAAATTATTAGAAACATTTGTTATAGTTTTTCCAAATAAACATTCAATTAATACCACTAAGTTCCTTTCGGTAACCAACATTTACACAATTCATATTGTAATGACATGGGATTAAGAGACCCAACCCATAGAATAATGGGATCAGAAGAGGACTACATCAAGTGAACAAGACATACCCAAATATATGGCTCCATAAAAGGTAACAAAGGTAGAAATGCAATCAAAGAGGAGGACATTGCACAAAAGTTACTCCCGATGTTTTCTCCAATATAAATGTAACTAGTGATAGATTCTAGAAGATCAATTGCGTCTCCATTATTCCACATATTGAGGGAATGGTTGAAGTTGCTTATAGTGTTAGGATTGTGTTTTGATGATGTTATTAGCTAGATTACTTTGATGATGCTTATATAATGTTAGTTATAGCCTAGAACATGTTAAAGCACCTAGCAATCAATTCGTCATTGTGTCATATGGTTCTTGCATGTCAAGTGTGTCCTTATGTGTAAAAAATTTCTTTTTTGGGTGGCAAAATCCTTTTTTCAGGTGCATGATTCGATTCATATTATTTTGAATCGTATCAATCATTCTCTATGCCTTTGTTTCTTGTATGTCATATAATTTGATTCGATTCATGATTCCTTGAATCATATCATATATGAATCTA
>Ga0228710_1009650_pt1 | contig 13271 bp, 6 predicted proteins | sample MedpolnodulmetaG_FD_177995 | JGI IMG/M metagenome (GOLD analysis project Ga0228710, IMG submission 177995) | Root nodule microbial communities from Medicago polymorpha collected in Santa Monica, California, United States - pink nodules | ecosystem: Host-associated > Plants > Roots > Nodule...
GCTTCAGTTTGGCGCCCGATGGTACTTTTCCTGAACACTTGAATTCTTCCCTTTCTTTGCTTTCAGCTCCCGGAATTACAATGATTTTCACATAAAAATACATAAAAATGACTAATAAAAGAGTAATGAAAGAGTTTCAGCAGTTCCCGTAGGTCGGCCCATTTATGAATCTTAGGACACTCATAGCACACCCTCTCTCGCATTTATTAGTTCTACAACCGGGCAGCCTTATCTCGTTTACCTTACAAAGGGTTTTAAGAGAACGGTTCTATTAGGCTACGACTTATTTCCTTCAAGTAGGTACTTGTTTCCTTAATTACTAACCAGTTACATCCTAGGTTTAGTAGAGTTACTACTCAGTCTTAGTAATGTCATCTTCTAAATACTTACTACTAGGGTCAACTTGCTTTCGGTATCTTTTGCAAATTACTAATTAATTACTTCCTAAACAAATAGTTATTAGTATAAGGATATAAATATCAAGATATAAGCATCCAGATAGTAATAACAATATTAGGCTCTATCACAACATAAGTATCTGATCTAGGGTTGCACCTACTACAGAAATAAACTAAGGAATTTTTTAATAAAACTTAATAGCGGACAAAAGATAAATAAAATAAAAACAACATATATTAAATAAATCCAACATAAATAAACTGAAGTTCATCTTAGAACTCTAACCTAAAGAGATTTAGTTACACATGGTAACTAAAAACAAATTACTAAAGATAAAAACATCCTAGAAAATCAAGGAGAAGATAGAAACTCTCCTGAAGCTCCAAAGTTGCATTCCTCCTGAACTGTCACAGTTCTGAACGAGAAATTCTAAATGAGGAATGCTGGTATTTATAGTGAGTTTTCTAACTGGGTTTGGGTTAAAAACGCGGGCTCTACCCACAAAACGCATAAAACTACGCCTGCCCCCTGGCATTTTCAAATGCTCGGGGCGCACAAGCAATGCCCAAGGTGCATGGCTGCCTTTTTCTATTTCCAAGGCGCATGGCTAGGCTTTACCATGCCCAAGGCGCATGCTTTTTCTTCTTTGGTCCAACTTCTCTGTATTTTGTCGTTTTTAGGTCTTCGTCTTCAAATAACTTGCCTCGGAACTTGGAAACAAAATTCTTCCCTATGTAAAGTCTCCTGAGACCTCTTGAATCTTCATTGTTGATCTTCCCAAAGTCTTGATAATTCTTCGGATGTTCTTGCTTTGCCTATTTGCATGATTTCTTCGTGAATTACTTCAAAAACCCCTAAAATTCCTATGTTTCGGGAAAACTAGAATTACAGACTCAAATACAGAAAACTTTACAAAAGTCCCGAAATTATAGACAATCGTTTTAATAATCCTCCTTTTTGCTGCTAAAACCTACTGAAATTGACTGAAAAACATGCTAAGAATAACGTAAGATGATCTGTCATCACAACCCCAAACTTAAACTATTGTTTGTCCTCAAGTAATGAAAGAAAAAACATATTTTATTCTTTGCATTTTTTTTCCTGGAAAAACATACCTTTCTGGGAGTTGTGCTTAGGACATCATTCATCGCATTTATAGCAGAGCAACAACTAACTTACCACAGTACATTCAAGCGGGTCCGACTTGGTAAAAGTACCTATATTCTCAGCCATACTCTTTTCCATGACACATGTATGTATCTCCTAAAGCCAGTACGGCTAGTCATAACATTTGCCCACTTCAGTCGTCACATGAATGTATCTTGGTATAAATTTGAAACAATTCTAAAAAGACAGTCAAAATCAGATTATTTACACACTTAGAAGACTTTGAAGGTTATAACTTGGCTTAGGTTAAGGGTGGATATATTTGGGAAAGTAAGCCTACAAAAGAAGTTAAAGTTGGTTCACTAACATAAGGATTCATTCTAAACATTACTGCACTGCCATCCTTCCTTCCTTGATTCAAACAAGATGGGTAAAATAGTATAACTATTTGTCTTTTTATTTTTGACAGAAACATACTTTTTTTTAAGAGACCATTTTTTTGGCTCTTGATTTATTTCTTTTTTCTATTTTTTGTGTGTGTAGATCCATGGTCATTTACATTTTTTTATTTCTTTTCTTTTTCTGACAAATGTGTTATACTATTACCCCCACCCCAAACTTAAAATGTTGCTAATTCTAAAGAGCAACCCCAAATTTAGTTTCAAAGCATGTGTAGTCATAATAATACCTAGGGGTGTTCGCGGTGCGGTTTGGTTCGATTTTAAGACTAAAAGTCATCCGAACCGCAAGATAAAAAAGCATGCGGTTTGATTCGGTTCGGTTGACTTTTAAAATACAATCCGAACCAAATCAAACCGAACCAATGCGGTTTGGGTTGGATCGGTTGGTGCGGTTTTTTCAGGACAATAGAATTTTTTGTTTCCAACATTAAAATCGAGTTATAAACGTAAAACACAACATATTTTCAGCAATGTTTTCGACAATGTTTTTAATTTCATTCCACATTACATTTTAATTTTCACCAAACAACAAAAACCAAATTAAAAACGTGGACAAAAGTTAATTCTATTATGTAAGAAATGTAACATACAAATTTTTTATCATTCTCTAAAAGTTCAAGTAAAACATAAATACATTTTTGAAATAAAAAGCATAGAAGAAACTTAACAAGAGAAAAAATATATCATTTTATAAAAGTTTCCATTGAGTTGCTAATAAGAATGATCTAGGTTACATATATTTTAATTAGTGTTTTTATTATGTTGCGGTTTGGTTTGGTTTGGTTCGGTTCGATTCGGTTGGTAAAATGAAAACCGCAAACCAAACCAAACCATGCGGTTGAGTAAAAAAGTGATCCGAATCATCCAAACCAAATGCGGTTTTTTGCGGTTTCGGTTTGAGTTGGTTCGGTTTGCGGTTTTTCTATTGGATTGGTTCGGTTTTGAACACCCCTAATAATACCTATTCTAACTCCAAGTGAAATCAAACAGGGTGCATGTAAGTGTAGGGTTGTGACATGATTCGTCACTTATAAAGAAAGGAGTTTTCGTTTGGAGGCTCAAAGTGGTTTTCACAAAGGATAATAAGAATATAAAATGGTGGCTTGAAAGGCTCAAGATACCAAAGAAAAATTGCCTCTTGTGCAATATAACTTAACTGATCGTCGATAAAGAACGACCGCAAATTCAAGCAAAAATAGCATTCATATGGAACACTCATATATATATTGGAAGTATTTAAGTATCTAACAACCTAGAATGTATATGAAAATATTTGGCTCTGAATCTCACCGGTTATGCTATTCAGAAAAGATATGGTGATCCTATAAGTACATTTACTAGCAAGCCCCAAAAATCTACCTCCTTTGGCGGAAGAAGAAAATTGTGCTCTTGAATGTAAGGATAATCTTGCCCCTACCTTAAATGCTTTGACATGAATACCTAAGACTAAAATAAATTTAAGCATAAAAGGAAAGGTTGTATATGTAATGCAAAAGAAATAAAATTTTATTAGATAATACTTGAATGAAAAACAACAGAAATAGAAAAGAAATTGATTTGTCAGATCATCTCAGCTTAGCAAAAAGAAAAATGCAGAAAAATAAAAATAGTGGGTTGCCTTCCATTCAACGCTTGTTTAATGTCTGAGTCCCAACGGTTAATAGATTGCCTCCTATTCAGTGCTTCATTTAAGTCATTAGCTTGACGAAATAGGTTGTCTCCTATTCAGCGCGTGTTTAGCGTCCCGAACCTGACGAATATGTCTAACTTATGCTTAGGAGCCCTTGTCCTTCAGGCTCCTTATGATTCTATATTTCAATGTTTCAAAAATACACTTCGAATTATAGAATTTGAATGAAAAATATGAAATTTCTTAAAACACGCGAGAAGAGGTGATGATAAGAAATTACTCGTTTTTTTTAACCTTATGGCCTTATTTTATTTCATTTTATTTTTAAAAGACCTTATGGCCTTCTGGTACCTTATTTTCGTACTATGTATATTTAATTAGAGTGGGACAATAGACGATCAGTTATATATATATTGCCGTGTGAAGTGAAAGCGATGTAAAGGAAAAAAACCTTCAATATATCAAAATATTCAATTCTGTGAAGAAAAAAAATCAATTCAATGTTCAAATATTCAATTCAAAACCCCAAAAGTGGACAAACTAAAAGGTTTAGGTGCTTTCACCAAGTGGATAATAATTAATAAATTAATTAAAAGCTTCTTCACTCTACACACGATCTTGTCTATTTCTTATCTCATGTTGTGTTTCCTTTCTCCCACTTGCTCATCAACTTGCACAAACCGACGATGTAATAATCGTCATTCACACTCAAACATAACAAACATGCAACCTTTTTTTCTCTACTTACCTATTTCTTCATTGCTTCCTTTTGATTCCATTTATTTCTCTTTCCGTTAGTCACGCACAAATTGAATTAAAAAAGTACAACAAGTTGAAATTAAATAAACTTGAGTGTGCGCAAAACTATATATTACTACATGCAACTTGCATGTTTTGTTTATATATATGATTTACTTTCTTCTGGTTGCGCATTTAATATTGTTTTGATGGACCACCCAAGTTTGCAACTTGGAAGGATACAAATATATATGGTCGAAAATAAGTAAGAGTTGATATATTACAGTTTATTTTACCAATAATAATATTACTTGACGACGTGTGGGTTGGTAAAAAGTATATACTCTTTAATATTCCAGCTAGTTTCTATTTTTTATTTTGGTAAGGTTGTCTCTCTTTTTCTTTCATGTTCATAAACTTATTAGTTTAAAAGGTTCAAAGTATATAGACTAAGATTGATTTAAAAGTAACCTTACAAAAGTAATTTAAGGCTCTTTCAAAACAAAAAAAAAGTAATTTAAGGGATAAAGAATACCTAAAAAATAGACATAAATTAATTTATAAAAAAATACACACACCATTAATTAGTGCAATAATTATCTCCCTTCTGCTACCACCTTCTCTTCCACTAGCTTAATTTTAAAAAAAAGAATTAGCCCCCATAAGATAAGATTCAGATTCTCTATATTCGTCTTGCTATGGTTTAACTGTTACATCCAAAGAGAGAGATCTCTTTATCTCTTTATATCTAACAATTCTTGATGGTACGAAACAGTGCATCATGAAGGCAACAATCTTAACAAGTTAAGTATTGATTTTCATGGTATTATACCTAATTATACCATGTTGTATTTTTCACTTGCGAAATTAAATCAAGAAACAATATCCCTAAAAATAAAACAATAACTAAAAAAACTTGATCATGCAATTTACCAACTCATGCATTACACAATCTAGTAATAATAATCACAATATACACAATACTTAATTAACAAAATTACCAAGAAAATTATATATTATAAATTATACAATGTGAAACAAAACAAAAAAATCAGGAACAACACGTGTTGGTAATGTTCTCTGCGGTTTGTGCAAGTGACTGAAGGTTACACCGAACAATTGTATCAACAAACACATGTGTGTCCTCTTTAGTATTTTCCGACGGAATATCCACCACATATGACTCAACTATCACCGTGCCGGAACCGTCACCCTCGGCGGAAGGATGAAGGGTAGTAACGGAACGGTAGTTAGCAAGCTTGTGATCACCACCAACAACACTAAAACTGATGACATGGCGCTCCTCATCGAGGATCTCAAGGCGTTCGGTGCTGCGGGCAGCAGGGAGGCCAGAGATAAGGTTGACCTCCCTGAGTGTGCCCACATCACCGTCGCCACCAACGAGGTTACAACTCTTGATGAAATTTTTGTAGGCTTGTGGTTTGTCGAATCGACGAACCACTGACCAAACGGCGGTGATGGAGGCGGTTGTCTCTTGGACGACCGCCGAGCATAATTGGTCGGATGATATGGAGTGTGTGTGATAGTGGGCTATAGTATTAGGAATGGTGCTGGTGACAGGGTTGACGAAGAAGGTGTTGTTTTCGCCGTGGAGGTCGTGGTGATTGGTGATGGTCGTGGTGGTGGTGTGGTTGATCCTGTGGAGGAGAAGAGAAGACTTTGGTGGATTTGGAGGCATATTTTTTATACTAATTGTATAATATAGAAAAAGAAGTAGTGATTATTAGATTTGATGGATCTTGTTATAGTTTGAGTAGTGTTGTTAGAAAGGGTTTTGAAGATGAAGAGGAAGAAATGAGGGATTTTCTGGGGAGGGGTTTGGGTTTGGGATGTGGTTAGGGTTATATAGTAGTATAAGTCTAAGCTTGGAGAATGCAAGTTGGACGTATTGTTTTATGGCTTTGAGAGAGAGAGAAAGGGGTTCAATGAAATTCATGTGGGGATATTAAAATAGGGACCAAGTTGGCCGACATCAATTTACCAAATTGGGGTTTTGTGTATCTCAAATTTTGTGATGTATTCTTTTGTAAATAAAGTATCTTGCTTGTGGAATTAAAGAACCTATTTCATTACAAATTTGTCACTTTGTTTATTTCAATTTCTAGTCAAATTTGTAATATTGATAATTTTTTAAATTTAAATTAGGGTGTTCACATTCAAATTTATCTAAATAAAAATTGTAAACCGATTTAAAAAATTTGAAATGCGCTCAAAACAAAATTTAATTAAATTTATTTTGATATATTTATAAAAAAAAAACTATTGGATCGACTCAAATTTTATATTATATTTTAAAACTCTGCTTATAGTATAAAATTTAATATTTATTTTATTTTTGAAAGGAATATTTATTTTATTATTAGTATAAAGTGTTGATTCATTTTTATTGATACTAGAAATATAATATAAAAAAATATGGTGTTGGCGATGGTGGTTCGGTATTGGTTGGAGGGAGGTCGTGTGAAGGAGGGGGCCTAAAACATCGTTGTGGTGGAACAATAGAAGCGGTGATAGGATGAGGCAGGCTTGCAAGTTATTTCGATGAAATTTTGGTTAGACAAATGGGATACGGGACTAACACTATTAATAGGTTGTTGAGTTAGCTGAAAATTGTTTTATGTTTGTGGCGGAGATGTGTAGTTAAGGTTGAGATGTTGAGGATGATGGGTGGAGGTGGTGTAGAAATTCCATGCTTTGAAGGAGGAGAAGATGGAGGAGTGTTGTGTGTTGTATAACATTTGTGTGGAAGACAACATATTAGATAGTTGAGATTGGCAACTCGATCTAGGTGATGGTCATTCTATTAAAGCTTTTAACTCATGCGGAGGTGGAGGTTACAAATCGCATGGAACATAGCAACTATGTCGAAAGTGTCTTTGTTTTCTTTGTAACTTTTGAACAACGGAATTCCAACTAAGGATAATTTGTTATGTCGTGGAATAATGCATGATAGCTCTAGTCTTTCTCTACATGGGAAGGTGCGGATTAGACGAATCTGTTGACCCTTTGTTTTGATTGCGAATGGTTTGGACAAATTTGGATCTTAATTAATTTTAAATTGGTTTGGTGTTTCTAGTGTTCTTTCTATTTTCGATTATGATCATGCTACTCAGTTTACTGGTTTGGTTGTGTGCTCTAAAAAGATACAATCAATCAAGTGTTCATCTTATTTGGCTTCCATGTATTTGAAGTTTTTGGAAGGAAAAAAATACTCGTATTTTTTGTAATTTGGAGTTTTGAATTCATCATGTGTTTAAGGTGAGATTGTTCTTGATGTTTTTATGGCTTAGAGGCAAGTTTTGTAATTTATCATTTGATTTTCATGTTTGGTGGAGAAATCTCTTAGTTTTTCTTGGGATGCTCACTTAGTGCTTCAACTGTTCTGTTTAGCCGGTTTGACTTTGTGGTTCATTTATTCGACTTTTCTTTGTTACTATTTTATGCACACCTTGTGATGGGATGATAATCGTTTAGTTTAATTTCATTTTGGCTTCTCCAAAAATATAGTGTTGTATTCATTTTTAATTTGTTAATTTTTTAAGACAAATGATATTTTAAAAATAATAATTGAGAAGTACACACTACTATACTTTTTCCATCAATAAGAATATTTTAAGAGTATTGATAATAACACTCTCTTTTCGAGATACACTATTTTATCTGGGTGAAATACATGTGGATTTTAATTATAAAATGGTGGACATCATTTCTAAAATGATGAAAGTGCAGTGCATTTTATCTAATAATAATCTGAGTATTGGAAAATGAGTGCTAAAGTTAGTTTGCAAACAAACTCACCAGGATAATAACAGACAACGAAAAATGCCTATAACTATGGCAAAGCCTATGGATACGACGAAATAAAAGTTATGGAATGCCCAAGCCTCCAGATTTTTAACATTGAAGACGTCAAAACTATTGATTGAGTATGCACTGAATCAAAGCTAATATGTCGATTTAAAAAGAGCGAACACTGCAACAACATGGACAAGCAAAACAATATCGTAACAAAACAACGAAAAACCAAACATCACATGAGATGGTGAAATCATAAAAGAAAAATGTAAATATATGTGAAAAGCAATTATTTAAATAAAAAAAAATAGATCTATATGGATGATTTCATATGAATAAATTGACCCTAAATCATTTCCACTTGAGTGGATGAAGAAGGAAAGGAGAGGTTAGTGTTAACGCTGCTCAAAATTTAAAATGAAGATCAGCATTTAAATTTTAGGAAGAATGCAAAACGAAGTAAAATTTGAAATACTTTTTTTATATATCAGAAATTTATGTCAAGCATAGGCCAAAATCCCTGCCCCCTCTTTTTGAGCATGTGACATGAGATTCATACAAACATATATGTGTTCCCTCTTGCATCTGTGAGACTGGCCACAGCTATGATTAGTTGTTACATATGGGATGCACCACAAAACTTGCCGACATCTAACCTTTAGAGTAGAAATATCTTTTACATGATTGCTAGGTTTAATTTTTTTACATTTAATAGAGATTTGTATTGTCCATAAAAAAAATAGTAGTTTACCTATATAAATATAAAATGCATTTTTGTTAGAAATCTTCACGCATATAATTTGATTTGCGTCACTAATTTTATATCAATTTATATATCTTTTGTGGTGATAAGCCTCTTGTAGAAGAAGTCATTTATGTATGTACAAGTACAAGCACCACTTTTCCTCCTACTTGTAAGTTTAGATAGGTTCAGATTACAGATATGATTTATAAGCTTTTGGTATCATAATAGGTTTAATGTGTGGCCAAAAAATTATAAGATTCTTGGATTAAGATCTTGGTTGCTGGTTTAATAAGTTATATACCCCACTTGCATGCTTTTAATTTTTCGGTACCAATTGAAGGGAACTATTTTATTGTTTAAGTTGCTTTGCTTACTTGCTCATCTTTTTTTTTTCCTCTCTAATATAAATAAAGTTTTTATTCTCTCCACTTGACTAATGACTATCCCAATTTTCATATAAAAAAAGCTTTCCCAACAAAATAAACATGTCATGAAGGGTCCATTTGAAAAGATTGATTCCATATGTTTAAAAGTAAAATAAACCAAATTATATCGACCATTGGATGCCAATTTTATAATATGAGTTTCTTTTCCATCATGTTCACTTCTCACATGCCCATTATATTGACCATTTTACCCGGTTCAAATTTTATAGTCCGAAGGTAATTGACATTTTCAGATTTTACAATCCGAACTGTGTTTACTTAGACTTTTCATTACAATGACATGAATTACTAAAATGACATAATATAAATTGGCAAAGATTCAACATTTTTTTTTTATTTGATAAAAAATTCATATTGCATTTACATAAAGCTTATTACAACAAAATATTAAACATGTAATGCTAAACATGGTGTACAAGAAGATTGAGGGAGAAGGAGGAAAATACTTGTCATCCCTCTCGCACACACTCTAGAGAACATGAGAATACAAGATGACGGGGTGGAAGAAGATGACTGTAATTAGCAATCCCAGATCTAGACGGATCTAAAGTGGGAATTTGCAGAGTAGAACAACACCATTTGACCATTCTTACTATCAACACAAGATGACATGAACCTTTGTATGAAATGTTAATCGTGAAAAATTAAGATCATAAACGACTCAAAATAAAAGTAAGAAAGCAAAGAAGAGAATGAGAGATTGAATGAGAAATTGTGAAGTACAAGTAGGCTTTTATAAGTAAAATGCAAACATAGACTGTAGCGACATGCAAGGCATGGAATTCAGTCAACAAACAGATGAAAAGGAAATGAATTAGCCAACCTTGCTGACCAAGCCACCATCTACATTCTGGATTATTTCAGATTTTATAATGTGAAACCTTTCTAGTATTGGTTCAGATTACATAATCTAAAACCCACCTAAACCGTGTAAAAACCTGTGTTTTGGAAGGTTTGACATGCTTCCTATTATATAATTCAAACCAGTCAGATACAAGATTTTTATGTGGGTGGTCCAAATTGCACTGACATTTTCTATGGTCCACGACGCATAAAACCATTTAAAAATTGGTGTGTGATGATATGTCATCTTACGTTATTTTCAGCACATTTTTCAGACATTTTAGTTATGATTTGACCCAATTTAAAGGAGTTTTAGAACATTTGTCTATGGTTTAGGTGTTTTTTATGTAATTCACTATAAAATCAAGTAATTCGGCAAAGCAAAGCACCTCATAAAGAATTAGAAAGACAATCTATGAAGATTCAAGAGGCCTCCAAAGACATTACATAGTGGAGAAATACTTGAGGACAATCCACTAAATTTTTTATAAAGTGCACGCTTCATTTGTACGGTGCTAGGAATTAGGAACCGACAATCAATGCTTTTCATTTGCATCACTCGGGGTCGAACAATGTTTAAGTTTGGGGTGTGATAAACTACAAAAATGTTGGTTATTACCTTCATTTTACCTCTAAATCAAGTATCTTTTAAGTGATTGAATGACTTATTTCTCATCATCTGTGTTTATTTAGTTGTTTTCTTTTGTCAGTTCCCTTTGCAATGTTTAAGTTTGATATTTAAACATTTGACTTTTTTCGAGTATGTTTGATCATGTAGGACCGGAGGAAATTAAAAAGCTAGTCATGAGTAAGAATCAAAGTGGATGAATACATGATGTTTTAGGGTCCATTGAAGGATTTGTGCTGAAATTTCATGAAAGCGCAATATGACTCATATGTAGTATTTTGATCGTATATCGAGTTGTAGATGTCCAAATGGAGTTCAACCAAAGACAAATGAAATTTAACACCGATATCTACAACTTTCATCAAGACACCTAAACTCAATTTGGAAGAGAAAGGGGTGAAAAAGACACATAAGTGGGCGTTAGGCGCCATAAATACCATTCATAAGCGTCGGGTGCCTGTAACTGGGCGCCTAGTAGAAGTGTAACAAACCCGACACCCCGTGTCAGTCGAGAATGCTATATTGTCGATATCACTCAAAAAGATAAGAATTTATATTATATTTATTATATTGATGGTCTCATTGAAAAATACAATTATGATTTTTTACTAACTGAAAGTAAGAAATATCTATACATATAATTTTAATCAATTTTTTATTTTTTTTAAATCTATAACAAACGGACACAAACCCATTTGGATTGGCCGGGTGGTCCTTTCAAGGTCTCAGGTTCGATTATACTTGGTGCCAATTTTGGTGGGCAGGTTTAGCTTCTTACAAAAAGGGTTAAATATGTTTTTTTTTACGAACGGGTTAAATATGTTTTTAGTTCCTATAAATATGTCAACTTTTCGTTTTAGTCCGTCTATAAAAAAAATTCAACGCATATGTACAATTTTTGGTGGTTAAAAATTCATATTTAATTTATGTTTTGTTAAAAAATTGTAATTTTTTTGTGAGAGATTTTTACAATATTCTACATATTACTGCACAATTTCATTAAAAAAATATAAAAACTTACTTTAAAATAGGGACCAAATGTAGTGATTGAAAATTTTATAGGTAGTAAAAGTTGAAGGAAAATTTTAGACGGACTAAAACAAAAAGTTGGTATATTTATAGAGACCAAAATCATATTTAACACTAAAAATATTTTGACTTTATATATATTTTTTGCCATTCAAAAAAATATATTTAACACTAAAAAAAAGGGTTAAATATGTTTTTCGTCCCTATAAATATACCAACTTTTCATTTTAGTTCCTCTAAAAATTAAATTTGACTTTTAGTCCCAAAAGTTTTTCATTTTCACTTTTGACCCCTCATTTTAAGTAAACTCATATGTAAAATTTATATTATTGTATAAAATTTTGCGGAAACAGTTATAATATTATAAGAATCTTTCTAAAAATAATTAGAATTTTTTAACAAAACATGAATTAAGTATGAATTTTTACATTTTTTGCGGTTAAAAATTTAGGGTTAAATATGTTTTGATCCCTATAAATATACCAACTTTTCGTTTTAGTTCCTCTAAAAATTTCTTTCAACTTTTAGTCCCTATAAAATTTTCAATCACTACCTTTGGTCCCTATTTTTAAGTCAATTTTTGAATTATTATTTTTAATGAAATTGTGTAGAAATGTGTATAATATTGTAAAAAACACTCCTAAAAAGGTTAATTTTTTTTAATAAAACATAAATTAAATATGAATTTTTAACCGCAAAAAATATAACAATTCATTTTTAATTCATGTTTAGTGTAAAAATTCTAATTTTTTTTTGGAGAGATTCTTATATTATTATAAACTTTTGGGGAAATTATATTGACCTCCGTCGAGGTTTAGCTAAACAACACAAACATCCCCTCTATTTTGTCAAAAAACACCCACCTCCCCTCAAGTTAACAACATTAAAGGACAGTTAGTGAGAAAATAGATTTATACACTTTTGACTCTTAATTTCTTAGACTTATGCCCTAGCTTTTTTCATTTTTTCCATGAATTCCTTGAACTGGCATTCTTTAATTTATCTTTGAATTTCTCAGGTCTCTCTTTATTAAGTTTTCTTTTCATGTTAATTGGTATTTTTCACTTTTGTATACTGTGTTAACAAGTTTCTTTTCTTGTTAATCAGAATTTCCGTGATTATTTGGGCGAACCTTCATAATTCCATTGCTATTTTTTTTTACTAGCATTAGATAGGTGCTGCCATTTTTGAGAACTGCCAATTGTTCTTCTGTCATATGCTTACGTCAAGATGGCAACTAATTGGTTAAAATTGCATCCCAACAGATGCCAATTCCATATTGACAATCTATTTTCCTCTCAAAAAAAAAAAATCTATTTTAAGTTGAAATACAGAAACACAAAAGGTAGAAAGAAAAAAAAAAAAAAAAAAAAAAAAAAAAAAAAATAAATAAAAAAAAAAAAAAAAAAAAAAAAATAAGATAAAAAAA
>Ga0228710_1009653_pt1 | contig 13269 bp, 5 predicted proteins | sample MedpolnodulmetaG_FD_177995 | JGI IMG/M metagenome (GOLD analysis project Ga0228710, IMG submission 177995) | Root nodule microbial communities from Medicago polymorpha collected in Santa Monica, California, United States - pink nodules | ecosystem: Host-associated > Plants > Roots > Nodule...
TTTTTTATGAAGAAATGAAATTATGGGTTATTAACTAAAGAATTTAACTTATTCTCTTCAAATTGACTATTTTCATTGGAGAGAAAAACCAGCCTCAGTTTTGCAAATTCAGCTCTATTTTTGGGTTTTTTAAAATTGGCCATCAACTTTGAATTTCAAATTTGACCTAAATATTTTAAAATTATCATTTTAGATACCTTTTTGTTATAATTTATACTTGCATCCCAAATTTTTTTAAAATTTATAAAATTATTCCAACATAGTTTATTTTTTGGGTTACCATGTCATATGTAATTTTTGTCATGGTTTAGCAGTGACTAATCTCCGTCATCTTTATCAAAAAATATGTGAACCACTCTTTTAAGAGACTCAAATTCCTTACCACTTATATCAATCAATTGTTGGTATTTCAACAAAGTTTAAGTATAAAGAATATTATCACTCTATAAAAAAAAATCTAATGAAACATTTGAATTGCCTAAAATTCTTTTCCCTAGACTTTTCAACCACCCTATCCAAGCACACTCAAATAAACAAATACAAAATAAGTAAAATATTGTCCTGCTAGTGTAAGTTTACAGCATTATGTTTTATTTTCCCCTCAAAAAATCATTAAATTTTATGTTTTAAATTAGTTGTATATGAAACTCTTTTTTTCCTTTCTATTTTTGTGATAAATAATAATTAAAACAGAGGACAATATTACAATCGATGATAAAAAAACGGAAACAAAAAATTATGTTTTGTAAAAGAAAACAAAACATGTAATTGGTTTCCATTTATCTTGAAAATCAGAAGAAGTAGAATTTCATGGGGGAGCGTACTTATATGTTTTCCTTATATATTCCTTCTCAAATATATCTATAAAATATTAATTGAACACAAATGATGGTATATTAATTAAATCTTTTTTTTTTTATACTAAAAACGATATTCATTCTTTTAAATTGGTAGAATACGTTTATAACAATACAAATTCAATATCGTTAAAACTATAAAAAGATGAATTTGTAAACAAACTCACAATATCCAAGTTAATAACATAATACGACAAATTTAAAATATCTACAAATATGACAAAAACAAAATGACCAAAATACTCAGATCTATAGTATTGACGCCAAGTCATGATTGAATATGGAATGATCGAAGTTGTTTTGAAAATCTAAATTAAATTAACATTGCAAGAAGACTGGAATCCAAGCTGCTAAAGAAAGAAGAAATACAAAACAATGTCGCACAAAGACAATGAACAAAATAACATTGCACTTAGACAACAAACTCATAAAACCAAAAAAAAAGCCAAATATATGTGAAAGTCACTTATTTATGTCATATTAGAGAAAAAAAAACAACGTAAATATTCAATCTATAATTGTTTGAGCAACAAGAAGTCTATGTTCGATATTATGGTAGGTCTGTAGAAATCATGAAGAGATTCCAACACCTAAAAAATATCTAGGCTTCTACAATTTATAAATGCAAAGATCTCCAACTCCAAGTACACATGAGATCTCCTATCTCATTCTCAATTAATGTGAATGTGGTACAATACAAAATCCAAATAAACCTAAGCTAACCAATAATAAAAAAGTGAAGGACATATATGCATCCAATCCATGATAGTTGTCATAGTGAAAAGAGACTGTATTAAAGTTAAAATTTGCATGGGAAGGGATATTGGAAATAAACCAATAGAGGAGCCTAGGAGAAAGTATTAATTGTCTCAATCACAAATAGTATCTATATATCAGTGACTGACTGAGAGAGAGTTAAGTCCAATTAGACACAAGCATATATGTATGTATACGTACATGCGTATCAGTCCTTCACAGTTCACGGGTCTCTGTTTCTTTCCTTTTGGTTTGTCTCACCCTACCCTTACCCTTCTTTCAATTGCATAATTATAAATTATTAATCTACTATATGCATTGCATATATATCCAATTCATTCCCATGCCAAACTTTCACTATCTAGTGGCTACAGTTGTATTATCACATGCGCTGACACAAATTCTGTTTTATTCTTTATATCGTTCCTTTTTCGACTTCGTCACATTCAGATTCGCTGTTTTCTACCCACTTTCAGTTAATTCTCCTTAACCATAACATAAATTCTGCCATTGGAACGAGGGCACGATATTTAATTAATTAATAATTATACCAACTCTAAAGAATAATGTGTATTATTATATGCAAAAATACATTCCCTTATTTTTCTCATTTTGCAACTAGCAGCTTATTATAGTAGTGAGTATTTGGCATTTTTAATTGTTGATCATTTGTATTGTTAAATTTATCTGCCTCTCCTATTATTGAGGACAGTGTGCAGTGTACACGGTCTTAATTGGATATTTTTTTTTATATATCCATATTCATTAAACACTTTGAAAGAAAAAGAAATAGAGAAAATAATGTGATAAGTTCAAGATGTGATATAAAAAGTTAAATAAAGAAGAAGAAAAAATTATGTGTTAAATGAATGTTGAGAAGTTACCGACTTTCATATACTCTGTCCCTATATATAAGCACCCTTTTATTAGAGACAAAGGGTGTTTATATATAGGGGCGGAGGGAGTATTAGTATTAATTTGTTGTAGACATGAAATAAAGTGAAGTTGGAGCATATGTATATTCAACAGCTAATAGAAGGTTTTTAGAGTATCAATTGTTAAAAAAAAAAATTTAAAAAGAAAAAAGGAAGTTGAGAATTCTTATTAATTAAAGTGACATTAATATTATAACCATGTCACAAACGCTCTTCTAGAGGATTTGAGCTCCTTTGTTTGAGGTTACAAGACCAACTCTCGCTATGTATATTTTTTTTTTTTTTTTTTTGAGTAATCTCGCTAGGTATATATTGATTAGTATTATTATTTATTTATTTTAATGAAATGCGATATTATCTCGCTAGACATATTCCTCATAATTGCCTTAACTTGATTTTGGTACCGAGGATTGTCACACGTTGTTGGTGGTAACATATGCAAGATCACAAATGATTCACTAGTATAATAGAAAGGAACAAAGTCTCACTACTCTCTAACGAGTTCATGTAAAGCTATGTAAGGAGAGGAATCTTATCTGAAGTTTTGAACAACTATTTTTTTGACAACTTGTGAGACAATCAAAATATACAAAAAAATATATGTATTGGTACAAAAACCAAAATAATAGATAGATAAAGTAAAAACACAATGTGAGTATGAGAAATAAAATTATCACAAAATAGTTGTTTAAATACCATTTCTAAGGTAAGGAGGCGGTTTATGGAGTTGAAGGTGCATCTATTCATTTATGGTGTATACATCTTGGTCCCTTGAGTGAGAAAAGACTCAACATAAGAAAAACTTCCCTCTGATGAAATGTACATCTTTAAAAATTTGCACTCATTATTTTTATGGTAAAACGACATAGATTTTCCTATCATAGTTTTGGTGTTCATAGGAGGCCAAATATTCTAGAATTAGTTTACATTAATGTTTGCATGATGGATGGTAAATCTCTTGGTGATGCTTCATAATTTTTTAAATTTTTTATTGACGATCACCGTAAAAAAGTGTGAGATTTTGTTTTGAAATCCAAATACTAGGTATTTGAAACACTTTCATGTATTTGTGGATAATTTAAAAACTTCTGCTTGAGGGAGAATGAGAGTCTACCGGATGTATAGATGAACTCACATTTCTGAAAAAAGAGATGTTAAACATCGTATAGATGGGAGGACCCATATACCTAAGTTTTTAAAGATTTTTTGTGAAGGTGTGGTGTCCGATTTTCGCTCATGACCCACCATATTAACATGCTTCCAATTATATGTGCAATTGTTGTGGATACCTTAGCCATCGTCCCACGCATACATTCATTCACACATAAAGACAGGCACATATTTTAATACCAGTTGAAGGAACTTGTTTGGAATAAACAGTGTGATTTGGGGCGGTAATTCTGAAAAGCTAGAAATTGACAAATAGATAGCATTCAACCTGCATATAAAGAAATTGAAAGGACTTTGTCCGTTGCTAAATTATCTCATTCTACAGGCAAGCACTATCACTATAAGGTAAAAAGAAGATTTGGATTTTACTAGTTGCATGCCTCCTTAAATTGCTCTTATTAGCCTTGTTTTTTAGTATGCACTATTTTCTCTCTATACTACCTATGTAAAACATGGACTACTTTATTGTCTCCATATTTTCTCATGTATCAATGATACTAAAGCTCATCATTCCCGTTGGTTATAGTTGTCCATATGTACTCGACACGTCTCTCTCATAATTGGGAAAATGAAGTTGTAATTTGTATCTATTCATTGGCTTCTAGTGAAACCCTCTATGCTTTATTCTCCATATGGAATCGAGACTCACATGCTCAAAATAAGAGGGTGATATATATAGCAAAACATGTATATGGTCTAATGTCATGGGTTTGTGCTTCGAGGAGAAGGAAATAAATATGATTTAAATAATTTTTTTGACCAATTGTATGATATGATTGCCCCTAAAAAAACTATATGATATGCCTAACCCAAAAAAAAAAAAACTATATGATATGATTTAAATAATAACAATACAATATAATTCTACTTTTAAATACGATTAGTGGTTTGTACATTAGATGCCGTTGTAATTTTTTTTAGAGGAAAACTCATGAAACTTAATCTATACTATATATATATAAAGAGATACATGGTTTTAGGCTGATTTTTTTTCATTCTTTCAATTATACCTTTAAATAAATTTGTCTATACTAATATAATATTGTTGATATCATTAAAAAAGATAAAAAAAATCACAATAAAAAAGAGTTTATATTATATTTACTATATTATTAATGTAATTGAAAAAAATAAACATGATTTGTTACAATTTCAAAATGTTTAAAGTTATGCTGATAATTTTAACAAAAACCAAAATTTCATAAAAAATTACCGTTCATAATTTCCATATATTAACGCAATAAAAAAAAATGTAAAGACGGACACAAGGTGTATGTCTAAACGCTGGATATTATAAAGATAGTACGAAAGTTATATGACAATAATTGGGCCGTCGTGAATTATGTTCCAAACAACTTCCCATTCACACTTATGCTCTACAGGCGTTGCATTTTGCACTTCTCTATATTTCTCATACACAGCTACACTTTTTACCTTTCTAAAAATTCAATTATCTGAATATTAACAGCCATGAATTCGATTTATTCCAAAAAAAATAAAAAGTATGTCTATTTTTAAAGCATCTCAATTCTTCTAGAAACTATAAAAGCATTTAAACTCTTCAAGAAATTTCAAACCTAAGTTTTAGAATTTGATACCATTACGTTGATTAATTTAATGAGTTAGGTTTATACCCCTACTTCTTGTTCACAAATTTTCATTAATACATTTGAGCTTGTTTGCAAATGATGAATAAAAACTAAGCTGCCAACCTCATTGTAGATTTGGAATGTTAGACTTTAGTTAGACGTACATTTGTCTAAGTGAGACGTGACTCAGATCCCTTTACCAAAGTTGTTGGGAGGGGAACACTAAAGCCTCCAAAAATTTTAATGGAGATTAGTTATGGAGAAATTAAATGGTTAATTTGCAACAAGTGACATGATTAGAGTAACGCATGTAATGTTGAGATCCAAAAACTAATTTGCAATTTTGCTTTTTTGGGTTAGCTTCAAAGACAAATGTTTTATTTTGTAATTTTGATTATAAATTAAATCACAATATGTTTATTATTAATTTACAAGTGAAGACACATAATACTTTGGATAACCATTTGATGAAATGTTATTTGGACAACAATTTAGTTCTTAGTTGTCCAAGAAAGTATATAGTAAATATATGATTTCATTCATCTAAGTGGTGGTTTCCCCAGCACCTCCTGGCTCTCCTCACCACATCCTGGCTCTCCCCAGTACCTCCTGGTTCCCGTTTTCCTAGTTGTCCACTATCTTTATGTTTGGAGCTAGATCCAGATGTGGTTGTTTATGGAGGTTTGGAAAAGGCCTGAACTGTCAAAGGAGAAGGTTGGGAGTTCTATTCCTGGTTTGATTCTGATGCCTTCACCAACCTTCACTGCGGCCTCCTCCACTTTGGCGGAGCGGCCACCGCCGGAGCCACCCCCTCAAGCTTTTGTGATCATTCGAAAGGGACGATTGAAGCCTCAACTCCCCTGCGCCTTGCAAAAATCTCTGGTTAGCCTCCCACTTCTTGATCTCGACCCGGAAAGGCCTCCGCGAAAGCCACCAGATGGTGTTCGAACATCTGTGAAGGCTATCCTTCTTCTAGATCTTGCTTTGTGTCGTCCGTTGCCAAAACCTCCATGGGTGATTTTTGGTTTGGTTTGTTTATCTCTAATTGATTTCTGTTTTATTTTTTGTGGGTATGTTGTTAGTTCAGGGTGTTTTATGTGTTGTTACGTGTTATGTATTTTGGTTTTAAGTTTCGTTGGAATTCATCTTGCGCCTCAACTGAGCTTGGATTGTAGGTATCACTTAAGCTTTGTTGGCCTTTATGAGGGTGGATCCAGTATCACTACCTTTGCCCGTCATCAATGGATTTTTGTCCAACTTGATAAAGTGAACAAATTCGAGACCATGTGTAGTCGAAATGGGCGTGATGTGGTTGAAGAAATGATTCGTAACTGGATAGAAAGAAAGACTCTGGCTTCTCATATTTCCTTCCTTTGTCAGTATTAGAAGATGGAAGATGTTGATGGATGGATTGTTAGATTGTGAAATTTGGTTTAATTCCTCATATTTGACTGCAAAGTTTCTATGTATTGCAAAACATGATCCAGTAGGCTATTTTTCTTGTATTGCTTCTTCAAAATTGTTGGGGAATACCCCATCAATGTTAGCATTAGTTGATTGTAATATTCTCTATTTTATGAAATGTTAAGCTCTTGTTTACCGTAAAAAAAAAAAGATTTCATTTTTATTAGGTTTTGTCTCTCTTCAAGTAAAATCAATAGTTATAAATAGTGTATTTTTGTATGGTGTTAAATACATTATAAATTTTTAGTTGTTCAAATAACATTTTTCTATAAGAACCAAGTACCGCATTTGTTTAACAATCAGAGAAATCTATTAAATACACAAGATGAGTCATTCTCTATCAACAATGTTTTCTCCTTAGAAATAGTCGGAGATCAAATCAATCACTTGTATTTGATGTTGGACTCCTCATTTCTCAAATCAACCACATGTTGATAAAGACATAATATAATTGTTTTTTAACAGCAAGAATTGAACATGAGACTCCAAAGTTTACAACATTCACTCATCCTACTTAGAGCAACCACATGCTAATAAACACACGTAATATAGGAGATAATTATATCAGTATAAAATTTGTGCTTAATTAAAATGGTTTCATTAAAAGCATCCATTAATATTTTAATATACATTAAAAAATATAAATCACCCATCATCTATTTAATAAAAATGTCTAATCAAAACATTAGCAAATTTAAACATAAAAATATCCAATTCTATTCATAAAAGTATTTTTTTTAAATCGGCTTTTTAAATTATAATAATTATTATTATTTTAATGAACAGACACCATCTACTATCGAAAATTAATTTTAGTTTTATTTGAAAAGAAAATATTAAGAATCTAAATCATTTCCTAAAAAAAATAATCTATATCATTCAAAACTTTAATTAGTTCATGCGACAAAAGCTAATGAGTTAAACTGAGTGATTCAAACGAATGTGATCACAATAATGAATCTGTCTAGATCCTTTTAAAAATTAGTGATTTACATATCTAATAAAATTTTACTAAAGGACTAATAGAACTTGAGATTAGTATTTAACATATTTGAATCATAACATCCCACCAATCTTGCCTAAATACCCTGTCACCAAGGTGGAAATTAAAAAAATAAATACTCTTCTCAAGCCAGTATTTAACTCAAGAAACAAGTAGAACAAATAGGTAAATATTTTATGTAAAAAAATAGATAAATAGTTGAAAGATCGTATTAGAAATTTCTCAATATTTTCGTCAAAGGCTAAAAAGGAATAGAAATTTGTCAATTTCACATATTCAGAAGGACCTCGACTTTTGAAGCTTTGGATAGCCAATGGATTGAAGAAACATAAATTTGGAGAAGCCTAAGTTACTTTTAGTTTTCCACCTTTTTGTAAAAATTAGCTTCAATGTAAAAGAAAAAAAAAAATCACCATAAAGGATTGTTCGCATACAAGGGAATTAAACCATGCATATATGAAAAAGGACACATGCAAGCAAATTCAATAAAAGCATTGTTCTATAGGATATTCTAAACTAAGCAATCCATAAATAACGTTTTCAGTTGTTTTTTCCTTAGTGTGTCTTCCAAGTTGCAGTTGAATTACAGGGTGAGTTCTCCATTGGCAGGTAGCTAGTCACTATATGATATGCATCATTGCAATCATTTCTTAGTGTGCAATCTGCCAAAGGAGATTTGCCCAGCGATTTTCCTGCAACTCTACCTCAATTGAAATTTGAAACCACATTCGTTGCAACTTTGTTTCTTCATCTAGATGTTCATCCATGCATAGGCTATATATAGCGGGTAAAGATCCTCTTCATTTATAAAAATAAATGGAAGATGCGATTTGGAGAGAGATAAAGACATAAATTAGGTAGTGGGTCCTACCATTAAGTGGGTCCCACCATCATTAATTACTTTTTTATGTGTTTTATCTCTCCAAATGGTAGAAATGGAGGGGATGATAAATGGAGAGGATCTTAACTCATATATAGCACCCCATGTATTGTTAAATGACTGCATAAGTGGGTAATGTGCGGGTTAAGTCGTTTTGGGTATCATATTTCATCTAAAATAAAATTTGGGAAATACTAACCAATATTCCCTAAGCACTAGTTAAAGAATCAAACATAGTAATATTTTGCATTGAAAGTTATGTAGTCAAGGCATTAAAAGTTTAAAGTGTCACTTTTAACTCAAAATTTTCACTTTTAGCTTCTTTAATAGGTGCCCAGGGGCGTAGCCACCCCCAGCTAGCCTGAGCACTAGCCCAGGCTCAGCTTCTACTTTCTTTATAGCAAGCTCAGCCATTACTAGAACCTCTCGTTTTTCCTGTGGATTTACCTGCGGATTTTGGTGTAAATTCTGCAGGAAACACGTTTCGTGCGGATTTTGCCAAGGAATTATCTTCCCAAGTAAATATAATACCTTCGTGGGTAATTTTTTTTTGAGAGAACCTTCGTGGGTAATTGTTTCCTTATGATTTTAGGATCCGCAGGAAATGTGCAATTATCTGCAGGAAGGAAGTAACATTATATGTGAAGTCAATGAAATTATCCGCAAGAAATGTGCAATTTTTGCACAGGCTCTATAAAATTCATGGCTCCACTACTGTAGGTGCCCGAAGACATAGGTTAGCATAACCCTTAAAATTTTAGTCCATCTTGACCAAAAAATAAAAAATTTAGTGCTTCAATTTCAAAACAGTGTTTTTTGTCAAGATTTTTTCGTATCTTATTTTGATGATGTCATGTTATTATTAGGTCATTAATGACGATGTCACTTTAACCTATTATTCTTTTTTTTTTTTTACAAAATTCAACCTTTTTTTTTTGGTCAAGTAGTTTATTGGCTAGAGTTCACACATTTTAATGTGGAGAAGTGGGGTGTCCGGGGTTCGAACTCCGGCCTCTGCATATAATATGCAATATCTCTACCAATTGAGCTAAGCTCACAAGGATTACAGAATTCAACCTATTATATCTAAAAAATTTACTAAATGAGTTTCACTAATAACAATACATTATTATATTTTATTTTTGACAAAATAAAATATTACATTTCAAGGTAATTTATTTTTTAAGTTATTTTCGGTCGATGTATAAGGAAACTTTGATGTAACAATAAAGTTGTTGTTGCATGTCTAAAATATCACGAGTTTAAATTCTATAAAGTTGCAAACAATATATCAAATGATAAAATCTCTATTCGAATTATACATTGCGAGAGTTTTAATGCACCAGAGAACCTTTGTTCTTACTCCATGTATCAATAACAAGTACTCATTTTCTTTTGTTATTTAATTGTGTGGATCACGCTAAAAAGAAAGAAAGAAAGGAAGTGTGCACTCTATTTCCTTTTTTCTTTTTCCATCCTCTAATGGGGTAGCTGATGAGTTGTACTCTTTGTTAGTTTTGTTTTGGCAGTGGTACTCTTTGTTAGTTAAAATTTTTAAAACAAAACAAGTCTCACCGAAGATGTTTGATACTTTTACTAGAGTAGACTAGATTCCTTCAAATGGAGTGCAATTTCGTAGATTCTCTATAAAAATGTTCAAAACCGAACCAATTTAATAGAAAAACCGTAAATTGAACCAATTCAAATCGAACCTGTAAAAAACTGTATTTAGTTCAGATGTATTCACGTGGTTGGAGTTTTTTTTTTGGTAGAAACTAGATCGGAAATTTAATATATTTTTTAGGGGTGAGAAAAATATAAATATTTGGAGTAAAGTTATAAAAAAAGGATTTTTAAAGTTCAATACTTTTTGATAACAAATTCTCCTCTATAAAAGAAAAAAAAAAGTTTTGTCCGCGTGAGCTTAACTCAATTGGTAGGAACAATGCATAATATATGCAGGAACTTGGTTTCAAACTCCGGACACCCCACTTCTCCACATTTAAAATATGTGAGCTCCAGTCACTAAGTTACTTGACAAAAAATATTTTACATATTTTACGTCTCTTAATTTAAATATATCAACCTTTTGTTTTTAATCCTACACTTTTTCTTCTTCGAAACTTCCACCATATACAAATTTGGGTTAATTGTTGTAATAACCCTCGTAATAGACACGAAGTAAGACAATATCCTCTCTAAAATAAAAACCACAAAATTTACCTTTATAATTTGAGATTTTACATATTTTAATCCTTCAGCAGCCTAGTCACATAAGAGGCATTGTCATGGTAGCCACTTATCTCCTGACACTTGAATTTTTTTATGACATGACAATTTTTTAGTTTTTGCCTCAAAATGGACCATTGTTTTTTATGCACACATAAAGTTTAGAAAAATGATCTAGAAGTCCAATTTTTTTATGATTTTTTGAAGGCATTGTAAATCGGATTTTGTCACAAGGGCCATACTAATTATGAATTTTTAAAGTGTCAAAATCTCAAAAATCTAATAAATAGAAACCTCAACCTAGAAATCAAAATTTGAACTGATTTTTTTTTTACAAAGATTTCTATAAAACATATAGAAAGGATATGTTTAACTTTGTATAGGATTACAAATATGCCTCAATTTATTTTAATTTTTTTTACCAAAATTACTAAAAAAATCTAGAGAAACTAAAAATGAAATTCAAAGTTTTTATAAGGACAAAAAAATTATTTAATCCATTATTAAAAACGATTAGTGAAAAAAACCCATTATTAAAAATGATTTTTTTTTATGTTTATAAACACAATAAAATATTTTTTAATTCCAAAAAAGAAATCATCATAAGGGATTATTTGCATGAAAGGGAATAAAACCGTGTATATATGAAAAGATACATATGCAAGCAAAATGAAAGCATTGTTCCATACTTCCATAGGATATTCCAACCCAAGCTATCCATAAATAACGTTTTCGGTTGCCATTTCCTCTGTGTGTTTTCCAAGTTGCAGTTGAATTACAGGGTGAGTTCTCCATTGGCAGGTAGCTAGCCACTATATGATATACATTGCAATTCATCTCTTAGTGTGCAATCTGCCAAAGAAGATTTGCCCAGCGATTCTCCTGTAACTCTGCTTCAATTGAAAAATCAACATCAAACTAACATTCTAGAAATTATGTTTCTTCAACTAGATGTTCAGAAACGTTATTCATCCACAATTTACTAATTAACTTAATTAGAGTTTTTTTCTATTGAATATAACTCGGTCTTACAAAATTGATTTATAAGGAGAGAGGAGTGTCCACTCTATAAATTTATTTAGCCTTATCTTTATCTTAATCTTACGTAGGACTTAATTTGGGATTTTTCCAATAATACTCATAAAATATTTATACATTTTCTTTTGTAGCCACAATGTTTTGGTGGAAATATAAACTAGAGTGTGTGCAAAACATAGAAACCCGAAGGAGGAGAAAGGGCTTCATGCATGTTCGGAACAATTTGGGAAGTGATTTGAGTTGAAAAAAAATTATAAACACCTTAGATAATTAGAAATCATTAGGGAAAGAGCAAAACCTACTATTAGGGAAGAGTGAATCTATTTCCTCATTAATTAGGGTTTGAGTTGGAAATTAAAATACTTCCCTCTTCCACTAGCAATTAGCTCGGCAAAATTTGTGTCCTTGATTTCGATTAAGAGTAACTCAATCTTATCATCTTCTCTCTCAACTCCAACTGGGTGAAGAATGCTTTTAAGGTAATCAACTGAATGGGCTGCATTACAACCCAAAACAGGTGGTAAATAAGCCGTGATGATTTTCGTATTTTTGTTGCAACCGCTTATATGTGCTTTTCTTTTAAAGAACCGATTATATGTGTTGTATGAAGATAGATATATTTATATATTTACCAGTACCATAAATGTAAAATAAAATATATTTAATTGGAATGTACAATTGAAAAAAAAAATATAGTTAATCACCTTGAAACTTAAAAGTGGAGGTTATAATAAAATAAATTCTTTGTGAGAATAAGTGACTTATTATAGAATGGATAAATATTAATTAATGTGTACAATTGAAAAAAATAATTAATATTACAGTAAAATATATATTTTAAATAATTTTTTAATTATAAATATGTCATTAATTCAATGAGAGATGAAATGAGTATTTTTTTTTTCAAGAGAAAGAAAAGTGTTAAAACTTTCTCTTATAAAATAAATCGATCGAAACTTATTTTATAATGCAATAAAGTCAATTCTTTTGTGAAAAATTTAGGAAGAAGATATAATGTCGTAGTTTAAAGTAAGGAAGACTTGTGAGGCCAATGAGACTCAAATCTAAAATCTCTCTCAACAAAATACTCACAAAGAGATTTACATTTATCTTTCCTCCAAAGAGACTAATGAGTAATGAGCCAACTCAAATCATGAATCTCTGAATCTAAATGTAGTATGTTTACCACAAGACTAAACACTTAGAATTAAAGTAGTGAGAAAAGTTTGACTTTATAGGATAGTTGTAAAATAGTCAATAATAATGTCAATAATAATAATAATAATAATAATAATAATAATAATAATAATAATAATAATAATAATAATAATAATAATAATAATAATAA
>Ga0228710_1009654_pt1 | contig 13267 bp, 6 predicted proteins | sample MedpolnodulmetaG_FD_177995 | JGI IMG/M metagenome (GOLD analysis project Ga0228710, IMG submission 177995) | Root nodule microbial communities from Medicago polymorpha collected in Santa Monica, California, United States - pink nodules | ecosystem: Host-associated > Plants > Roots > Nodule...
CAGGTCAGGGAAATCATGCAGGTTACGTTGGTGTAATCAGCTTTCACCACAAGTTGAGCATCGGGCTTTTACGCCTGAAGAGGATGATACTATAATCAGAGCCCATGCTCGATTTGGAAACAAATGGGCTACAATAGCCAGGCTTTTATCGGGCCGAACTGATAACGCTATTAAGAATCATTGGAACTCTACTTTGAAACGTAAGTGTTCTTCTATTATGATTGATGATTCTGAATCTCCACCGTTGAAAAGATCTGTTAGTGCTGGTGCTGCTATTCCTGTTTCTACTGGTCTTTATATTAACGCTAATTCTCCTGGTTCTCCTTCTGCATCCGATGTGAGCGAATCCAGCGTACCTATCGTGAACACTCATGTGAACTCTCATGTTTACCGACCTGTGCCAACGAGAACCGTCGCACCTCTACCACTCGTAGAAACGACGGCGTCTTCGAAATCGAACGATCCTCCAACTTCGTTATCACTTTCACTTCCCGGTGTTGGTGTTGATTCCTCTTCTGAAGATTCAAACCGTGTAACTGAGCCTGTCAACACTGTACCACCTCCTCCGCCAAGTGCGATCCCTTTGATTCCGGTAATGACTACGGCTGTACCTGTTCCGATGGCGGTTCCGATGCAACAATCGGGATCGGTGATGCCGTTTAGTTTTAATGCGGAGTTGTTGAGTGTGATGCAGGAGATGATTAGAACGGAGGTGAGGAGTTACATGGCGGGATTGGAGCAACAGAGTGGGATGTGTTTTCAAAAAGCTGAGGATGGAATTAGGAATGCTTTGGTGAAGCGAATTGGGATTAGCAGAATCGATTCGTAAATGTAATTATTGGAGAATGAATGGAATGCAATTAGGGATGAATGAGAAAAACCAGAAAATGATGATGATGGTGTTCTTAGATGGGAAAAAGAATGAACCCTTTCCGTTTAATCCCGTTTTTTAGTTATTTTTTTTAAAAATAATTTTGGTTAATGTACAAAAGAGGAGTTATTAGAGAAAGTGTTGTTGGGATTAGTGAATGAAATTCATTTCCAAGTTAAGTTAAGGGAACGAAAGGGAAAAACATCTGATACTTATGCAGTCTGAACTCGAAAATTGAAGTTTAGAATTAAAAAAACCCGTAAAATTTCAAATCTTGTTATAATTTCATTTTAATTTTATTTTGCATAAGCAATGATGGTAAAATTTCATTCTCATTTTCAGATTTGAATCTGAAAACAGTGTTTGGCGAGATATAGCAACTGTTTAACAGATTTTGAAATTAGTTAAGTTAGTTTAGTGAATGGGACATTAGTTGGTGGTGGACAGCTAGTTATAGATATGTATGAAGTTTCTATGTAGGGACCCCAAATATATACGGATCTAGTTTAGTATTTTTATTCAACCATGAACTAAATTTTGTTCTTCCAATCTAATCTAATCACAATAAACCTAATGTTTCAACAAGGAATGGTTCAGTAGAGCAAGGTTGGTCGATATCAATTAATGAGATAAGGTTGAGTTGACGGAAAACTCAAAACTCTTGGGGAAGAAGTTTCCTCATGCACAAAGCATTGACTTAAATAAATTGAAAGAACTGTAGGTGATGTTTTAGGATTGCATTATTACGCTGAAACTGGATTTCATTTTCCCTTAATTTCATTGTTCTAGTCTTACAAATGACACAGCCAGTATAAGCATAATATAATATAATAAATTTGTAGGGAAAATAAAAAAAATAAAATTAGGGTAAGTTACGTTCTTTATATAGGAAGTGACGAAGCCTTCATGAGCCTTATGTTCTTGAGGTATATAAATCAGCCCTTGGTTGGACCCTCCAACAAACTATTTGTATCCCTTGTCTTGTAGTATGTGAGCTGAGTCATATGGATCAAATATTTGGTATTGAACAATTATTAGTAAATTTTATGTAACATCTTATTAAAAGTTAATATTTTTATTTAAGATAAGAATTGAAAAATAAAACTCAAATACATAATAATTTAGTGGCCCAGGAATGAGATAATGGTTTGGAAGAATGTAGAAGGTGTCAAGTCTTTATTAACAAAAGTATAAATCCAAAGTTTGAGGGCCACTTGATGACGAGATCGTTTTCTAATTCCACTGATATTATTTTATTTGCAACATGTGCAATTCATGATTTATTTGCGGCCTAATTAATCAATGATACGAAGAGTGCTTCCAAAAGTAGAGTAGTATTGAGTTTTGACCCCCCCAAATAAAAAAGATGAGTGTTGTTTGTGTATGTTTATGGCAATATGCTTTCGGTGCTGAACCTCTACCTCGTGTGGTAGTGGCCCTATGTCGTAACTGCTTCTCATATCCTTCATAACTATGTTCATGCTGATGTATTGTATGTTGGGGCTGGATTGGGATCAACACCATTCTCCCTCACCTGCAAAAGATACCGAAGTACATGGTTCACAAAAATAAATGTAGATGGAGAAGCTTCCTACTCAAATATCTAACTACAATTTAAAAATATATAACTAGAGATTTAACATATTCAATATGTGTATAGATGAGTCTTGACAATGCACAAGTGTTCCTGTTGCGAATGGACAAGAAGGTTAGGCCCTATTGAACTAGGAGGAACGCTAGCCTCTAAACCTCAACCAAAGAGCCATACTGGCAAACATTTTTGCTCTTTAAGCACTTTGTTTGCTCAGAGGCACATTAAAACGAAGAAGTTAATTGTCGTTCGTTATCAAACGATAGTTAAATGTTGTTTCAATGTTATGTATAGTGAATAAACACGGTCTCAAAACTATTAGTTTTAAAACCAACCAAATACAAACCTACACTCCTCTCTACTCCATCAAATTTCTTCAAAGTCAAGCAAGTAATCAAAATCACTAAGCATACACATTGTTTGATTTTTAGGCTTAGGTTGTGGAGCATTTCATAAGAATATATCCATATATTATAGGAGTACATACAATACATTCCTTTGACATACCACGCGCTTCGAAGTTCGTTCCTAACAATGGTCACAAGACAACAGACAACTATAGGACCTTCAATGATTGTCTGGAGGTCGATGACGTGATCTTAAGACCACATGGTGAATAATTTCTAAGTTTGATAAGTTAGAATGCTCCTAGTTACATTTTCTTACACAAAAATAAACATATAAATGTGAGACTTTGGACCAATAATAAGGGTTTGCACATAAAAAATTACGTCGTTTTTACCTGTCCATTCAATGATTTATGCTGGTACTCAGGATAAATAAAGCGTGATCGAGGAAAGGTTTCTCGTCACTTGCTAGAGTGGGTGATGAGGTAGTGCATACATGTTCAAAACATCTCGAGATATCCTTCGGTTGTAGTTGTTATTAATATGTTCGGTGTTGATCATACTTTTCAGGATTTCTTGTTGTGCATCTTATACTTGAGGATGATCGGGGTCTAGAGGTGTAGTCACCCTAGCAATAATTATGCTTTAGTATTACTTTGACATCCACACTATGTTTTATTGAAGACTTGTTTTATGTGTTGTTTAACTTCATGTCAAACTGTTTGCTATATTAATGTTTATTTCATTCGGAGAATTGTGGATTGATAATGATTGAGACTTGTTTATGATAAAATCCATTGGAGTTATGAAAGTTATTGAGTTTTGATTTTATTTTAGCTTTTGTTGATTACATAAAGGTCAATGTGTTATATATATAGTTAGGTCGTTCTAAAAATATAGCAATCTTGAAGGCTAATGTGCAATCTATATATGAAACAAAAGAGCCATCACTTGAATGAGATATATTGTGTGTATTATTGTATACAGGGAAAAAAACATTACTGAAGGCTTAGTCGTGGGTATTAATGATTGAAGCTCAAAGCATACAAAAGAATTACAGATGACTTAGGTAATGTTACTGACAACTAAGCACTGGGTAATATTACTGATGGTTAAGTCGTGGGTAATATATGACCAAAAATTTGTTGTTGAAACCACGATTACCCACAAATTATCCATGGTGTGGTCGACGGTAAAGACAGAGGGCTTACATGGCCGTGGGTAACGTTATCGACGAGGCATTTTACCACGGCCTTGAGACCCTCAGTAAGCCGTGAGTAATTAAGATTACCCACAACTTTTTGCTCCTACAGACAGATTTCACCCCTGGGTAATAAGAGATTTTTTGTAGTGACAACAGAGACGACGCTGATGTTGGTTGTGGGCGTCGACGAGAAGTCAAGTGTGAGTATGATTGAGAACAACAATGGCAGGTCGTCATCGGTGAAAACTCAATGGGTGAGATCTTAGCGGAGGTGCCTTTGATGTGTGTGTGTGTGTGTGTGTGTGAGAGAGAGAGAGAGAGAGAGAGAGAGAGAGAGAGAGAGGGAGGGAGAGAGAGAGAGAGAGAGAGAGAGAGAGAGAGAGAACAAAGTTAGTGTGACCGAGTACGACATTGGTACTCTTATCCAGTGACATCTCTCTCTATATATATAGATCATGATTGGTGATAGTTGCAGAGATTGATTATTTTTATCCAATCAAATAACTTTTTTTATATTTATTATGCCTTTTTTTAAGGATATCAAATTTTGGTGTACCTATATTTTTAATTTGATTTTATATTCATTTAAACGATTTAATTTACAATTTTATTATTTTTATGGAATTATAAAAAACAATTGCATAATATTATATTTAGATCAAGATAAATGGACAAAAGAATATATTATTGTCCGTCTAAACACTAATGTATAATAAAAAAAAGAATTAAACTTCAACATGTTGTTTGTCCGAAAAATAAAACAAAATTTAAAAAGAGAAATTCAAGAGACGGCCACAAGTATCTATTCATTCAATCAATGATCCTTTAAATAATGGCTTAAACACACTATTCACCCCCTAAGTTTGCAAAAGTAGAAATTTTGGCCCCTTTTAAAAAAAATGGCAAAAGTGACCCCATGTTTACCCCCTCTCGCAAAACCTCAATTTTGACTTAGTCAAACCCATGTGTCACACCACCTAGCTTCCAAAGATGGCAGCTGTGTATTTTTTTAAATTAAAAAAATGTAAAAGCCACATAATATTTTAAGTATTAAATAAATGAAAGAAAAAAATATTAAAAGGAAAAAGGAACAACACTCCATCTTCATCATCAAGTTCCTTTTTTATTTTCCTTTGTTCTTGCTCTTTCATAGACCCATAATCATCCACCCCATGTTTTTTAACATCACTTCTCCTCCTACTCACATCTTATCTTTTATATTCCATAATAAACAACCTCAAATTCCCTTTTCATCTTCTCAATCATTATCACACAGAACAACCAAACAAAGCCCAAACATGGGGTGGTTCAAAGATTCAATTTTCAAATCGAACCAGAACAACCAGAGCATGGATTGTTGTTGTTGTCTTAGTATTGGTTGAGTAGATCCATTGTTGTGAATGTGTTAATTGCAAAAGAGAAGAGATAGTGAATGTGTTAATTTCCATCTTAATTTTTTTTGTTCTGATCTTCTTTTTTGCATCAAAATTGAATTAAATCCCTAAAAAAAACAAATTCCAGTGAATTTTTTTGTTCTGATCTTCTTCTTCGCATCTTGAATTTTTTTGTTCTGAAATTGAATAGAAAAGAGAATGAAGGGTTATAGATCGGAGGAAGCGTGAGAATTAAAATCCATCAGAGGTTTGGAGATTGGATCCGCCATTGATTCAAAATACGAGTTGAAATGACCTGTTTCGTGGCCCAACATGTTCTTGTGATTTTTGCAGCGCAACGGTTCAACATGTTCTTGTGATTTTCCGGGTTTGATGGATAGTGTGAGTTTTGGTCCGATTTGGTTTGGAATATGACAGATTTGGGATTTGGTTTTAATGATGAAAGTGAGTGTTGTTTGATTTGCTTCGATTTGAGTTATATCTAGATGACAGATTTGGGATTTGTTCAAAGGGTTATGGGTTTTTAGTTTTTTTTTTGCTCAATCTGATCCTTTTCCTTGCATTAATTAATATATATATAAACCATTATTTACACTTGAATAGAAGACAAGCGGGAAACAAGCTGCGCCGCTAGACTTTTTTGGATGGCAAAACCAATCCTCGTGAACACAACATTCATGAACCTAAGAGACATGACATTGCTATGCATGACCTTTTGAACTCTATGTAGAAGGTCAACGGCCTATGGTGCAAGAAAATCGAAAGTGTCAAAAGCAAATAGTATAAAAGCATGTTGATTGTCAGAATACGCTTTCTCATGTTTGGCCACTTTGCTTGACACAGCTTTTAGGGCTGCCTGTCCTACGGTAAAAGGTCTGACACCTAATCCCACAAGTGGTGAAACCCCAGTCAAGTCTACACAAGCATGTTTTCCACCTACCCATCCGTACACTGTAACGTCCGCAGGCCTGAGTGTCGATCTTCTATCTAGTGGGTCAGTCTGGAAGTTCACAGGCGCCTCTTTCTTCACTGATATTCCCGTCCGTCTGAAAATATCAAAAAGTACATCCCTAACAAAGTCATGTCTGTACTTAAAGTCGGAAAGCTCCTTACAATGAACAACATGCTCCCCAAAAGTATCCAGACACGCCTTACGACAAACAGGGCACACCTCATCAATAGGAAATAGTGGAATCATAAGACGATATCTAAGGATAGTACGATACTCCACTGGTGACATATGCTGACCTAACCCATCAATCGGGATAGCTAGAAGAAAATCCTGAGCATGTGCTGCTTGCAAACATCCAAAAATTGCCTTTTGTCTCGTGGTCATGTCAAACTTAACTTCCATATCCTGAACACTTTTACTAAAAAGAGCACTCGCCAAACATGTTGTGCTTTAGGAGGGACAATGTCTTTGCTAGTAAAACTGCTAACATCAAAATCTGGAATCGCACCACGAAGACCATCCAAAGCATTATCAAACTCAAAATCCATGCCACATGTGGATGAGGAGGATTGAAGTTCTTCTGAGTTTGGTGGCAATGAGAGAGATAAATTTGCTTTTCTAATTATTTTATTTTAATTAATGATGTGCTGGATTTTTCATTTTATTTAAAATTAAAAAATTACACATGTGGCATCTTTGGAAGTTAGGTGGCGTGACACATGAGCTTGACTAAGTCAAAATTGAGGTTTTGCAAAAGGGGGTAAACATGAGGGGTCACTTTTGTCTTTTTTTTTAAAAGGGGGCCAAAATCGCTACTTTTGCAAAGTTAGGGAGTAAATAGTGCGTTTAAGCCTTAAATAATCTCTATCATCATTTTTTGTCTCTTTTTTAAGGCAACCAATGTACACCGTTGGTATTTTTGAATTAGTTTTTGCAGATATATTTAGGATATTATATGAGTATCTCCCATAAAAGTTAATTTTTTTTAACAATAGATGAAATAAATATGAATTTCTAAACGTAAAATGCTTAAGAGTTTATAGTTTATTCACATCTTGTTAAAAAAATTAAACTTTTGAATGAGAGATTTCAATATTTTATTAAACATGACTAACAAAAAGAATTTAAAATTTTGTAGGATGCAGCCCATACCTTTTTTTATTGTTATTTTTTATACAAAGCCTATAATATATAATATGTATTTTCTATTTCGACATATAACCAAATATAATTCTCTAGTCTAGTGGTGTGGCGTCTGCGTTCATACTTGGTTGTCCTAAGTTCAACTCCTAATCAAACTTATGAGGTGAAACCCGTTGAATTGAATATCTTCCACTAAGCTGCAATGCTTCCTATGTTATCAATGTTTTGCAACTTACATCATGCATTGTCTATAAAAAATATATATAAAGGGGAGACCCATTTTTAGATTGAGATTTTTTACTCTGAATTTAACATTCATTTAAACTATTTTTAGTTTTATCATTTTTATGATGTTATTTAAATTATAATTAAAAAGTTAGATTTCACTAAAATATGAACAACATAACTACACAAGGAAAAAAGTGATTGACAATTTGTTACGATCAATTAATACATATGTTGTTATTTGTGTAATTTATTTCGTCAACAGTCTTACTTCCTTACATTTTTTTTAGCCTCACCAATAATTCAATCGTGGATCCACCCATGTTTTCATAGTAGAATTTATAAGTTAAGAGTTAATAAGTATTAATTATACAATTAACTTTTTAACTTTTCGACAAAAAAGGAATCAAAGTCATTTTCATGTTTATTTGCTCTCCATCCTATATTATGATGACATTTTATTTGGCAAACTTGAGTCACCATAGATCTTTTGATTAGACTATTATGGATTCTCTTCCTCCTTCTCTTACAATGGTTCACACTCTCAACACCCACCTTTTCTCTTCCCAACACTCCAAATCAGTTTTTCTCTCTTATTCAACACTCATTCAATTTTTATCATCTCCAATGGTTTTTTCATTCAACACTCTACTCCACCACTTTTTATTTCCTATTCTTATTTAATTTTATATTTTTGTTTTTTTGATTACATAAAATTACAATTATCAATTATAATTAAATTAAAATAATAAACACTTAAAAATTTATTTTTTAGTTTTTTGGGAAAAACAAAATTTATTTAAATAATTTATTTTTATTTTCTTAACTTAAAATGCAAAACCAAAATTAGGTATGTTTTGAGGACGTTGATTGAAAAATTGATTTGGATTTTGATAATTGTTGGGATTTTGGTAGCTAAATGAGTAATTAGAAGAATGGTGTTGAAAAGATTATTGTTGGGATCCATTTCACTAAAAAAAAAAATTAAAACTTCAAAAGAAAAGTTAATAGAAAGATAATCATAATATTAAGATAGTTAAAAACTTGGTTTTTTTTTTTCTGTATCCAAATCAAATGAACCAAGTCTCTATTTATAGACAAAAAAAAATCATGAATTTTGGTAAAAAAAATTAATATTTTTTTTTAATTTGCAATGAAATAACTAAGTTCAAATTATTAAGATGAGAAAAATTCAGACAACCAATCAGAATTTGCCACATGGCAGCTGGGTCCCACATGACATAATTCAACATAGTTGAACCAATTCAACTCCTCCCTCCTCTCTCCTCCAATTCAACACACCATTGCATTGCATCCAAGTGTAGAACCTTGCATTCAACACTGCCATTCAACACCATTGCACATGGTCTATGATGACATTGCATCAAACTTGAGTTATATTTTTGATGCAACGGGATGCAACATCCCTAAGTTTGTTCCTTAATTCTTATTCTTATGTTATTTCCCTTTTTTATATATAAAAAAGACGACACAACTCTATATTTTGTAATAATAACTAAAAGGGTTAAATACATTTTTAGATATAAATTAAATATGAATTTTTAAGCGTTAAAAACTTAAAAATTCATATTTAATTCATCACTTGTTAAAAAAAAAAAATTAAACTTTTGCAAGAAAGATTTTATAACTTACCAAACTCAACCATGAAAAAATAATACAAAATTTTGAAGGATACACATGATTTTACTTAAATGTAGAGAACAAAAGTTGTGACGGATAATTTTTGAGGGACCAAAAATTGATGAAATTTTTTATAGAGACTAAAACTTGAAATTTAAAAATTTTATAAGGACCAAAATCATATTTAACCCTAAATAAAATTGTTACAAATTTTTGAATAATCAAAATTTCTATTTTCTACGAGGAAAATATACATATCTTTTTCTTTTTTTGAGAAGGAGGAAAATACACATCTTACAGTTTTTCTTTTAACTTTGGTGACGGCTAGGACGAGGGAGCTAATAGGTCCCTCACCGATGAGGAAGTAAAAAATACCATTGGATTAGATATGTGGTCTAGATTAAACATAAGGAACACATACATCTCTCCACACACAATCACTAACATACCATTAGTTTGATCTAATCTCACCCGTTAGATCAATCTCAGACACACCATAACATAGAATCCATCCTTTTGTCATCTCACAACCCAACCCAGATGCTAAACTGCGTCGTCCTTATCTCGCCGCGCCACCGATGTCCGGCAGGTTTCTGCCGTCAAACATGTCTCCACCATTTCAAAAACACACACAAAATGTCTCCACCCCCGTTCAACCCTTTTTGTCTCCATTTTCATTCTTGGCGTGCCCTAGTCTTGTTACTCCACAACCACAAAATGTACATGTACATGTACCTCCTACTTTAGAATCACACACCCTTCACTTAACCTCCATCAGTTTGCAAGAAGCTTACGAAATTACTGTGTGAAGCTTATGAAATTAATGATATCTTAGTTTTCATAAGCTTCTTGCAAGAAGCACATGCTCCATAAAAAATCAAGTTTTTATGAGATTACTGTGTGAAAAATCATGTTGCAAGAAGCTTATGTAATCACTGTGTGAAATTACTGCAATCTTAGTTTTACGATTTGCAAGAACCTTAACAAAATTAATTGGGATTAACTTGTGGATTTGCAAAATAGGTATATGTTTTCTCCTTGTCTTTCAGTTCCGATCAAAACTACGTAAAAATCGTTGCATTTCATTGTGTTCCAAGGGAGATACGGTCGGATTGGGTCGTGGGTCAAAAAATCCGTTTGAGTATACAGGCGAAGAAGATGAGTTAAAAAAAAAGAAGCAAAAACAACGAATTAAAACCAAGCAGGAATCGAACAAGCAACCAATAACTATAACTATAACTTATAACTTTTAGGGTTAATTAAGTAAATGGTCCCTATAAATATTCAGAATTTTGTTTTCGGTCCCTATAAAATAAAATCATACTTTTTAGTCCCTATAAAATTTTCTATCAGCATTTTTAGTCCATATAAAAAATTTCCATCAACATTTTTGGTCCCTAAAATGTTTAAGGAAAATGTCCAAGAGACTAAAAAGTGTGATTTTATTTTGTAGGGATTAAAAACAAAATTGTGAATATTTATAAGGACTAAAAACTTAAGTAACCCTAATTTTTAAAAGTAATAAATATTACCGACTGCACCACGCACACACATGTGAAAAGTTTGGATTTTGATTTTATTTAATTTCTATTACGAGTTTTGAACAGTGAACAATTAATTAATGATTTAATTCACAAGCGTAAATAAAAATTACATTGACACACATACATGAATGATAAAATTTAAAAGAGAGTCCCATGAGCATAGCTCAGTTGGTAGGACAATGCATTATTATATGCAGGGGCCGGGGTTCGAACCCCGGACACCCCACTTATTCACCTTATAAGGTGAATTCTAGCCACTAGGCTACCTGATAAAAAAAAAAAAAATTAAACTCAAATTTCTGAAATCGAAAGCTTCCTTGTAAGTCAATTCGACAAACGATCCCTTCGTCAAAATTTAAGTTTCCGATTCATTCAAAATTCAATTAAGTCATATCCAACAGTAGAGATGATTCTGTTGGATACCATTTGTCGTTTGGGTAGTTTCAGTTAGCGGATAAGTGTAATTTCATGTTAACTAGGTTCCCAAAGAGATGGTTTGTCAAATCGATTTATCTCTAAGATTTTGATTGCTGAAATTCGTCTTCCTAGATCACTCTTAGTTCGATTAAGTCATATTCAACAGTCAAAATGATTTTGTTTAAAATCATTTGTCGTTTGGAGTAGTTTTCTTTTTACGAGAACAGTTGGGAAAAAAAATTGTTGCTCGCTCTATGCACTTACATATATTTTTTTAATTAATTAAAAAGAACAAGTATAACAAGAATTATCACATTCCCTAAAACAAATCGCCTTATCAGTTATCACATGCACCTTTTTTTTCAATTATTTTTCTAAATACGGAAAATCAATTCAATTTAAAATAACATAGAATGTTCAAAATTATCATAGAATTGCATAATATCCAATTTACATATTTTTATTTAGTACGCAGAAAAAGAGTAGTTTCTAAATATTCGATCTCATTCTTTCATATTTTGCTTCATTCTTTCTTGTTCATATCATTTTCATCTCTTTTCACCCATCTTGTTCATATTCTTCATTTTACACCATTACAACAATATCAACTTCACATCAAAAGAAAAAAGTTCTAAAAGTATGAATGAATTAAACTCATACTTCTTGTGAACCAAATGGAACCTCCTTAGCATACCTGAAACTTGAAAGACACTATCACCATAACAAATGTGAAACATTGTTCATTAAAAAGCATAACAACAAGCAAAAGAGAGAACTCCGTACAAACCATAATTAACTATCAATACTATTTTGGAGGTACATGAACAGTGCCATAAAAGGTTAAACTATCACTAATAATAAAGTCTTGTTACCAAATTTGGAGGTCGAATTGCAGCTCCCATGAAGTGAACCACATTTGGATGCCTCAATCTGTTCATTATTCTGACCTATTTGTAATTAAATAACGCAAGTTTTCTGGTATATATATAAAAATATCATACGTTAAATATGTTTTACCATCATCTAAATGTAGCAGTAGCACAATCAAGACATTGGAACTCACCATAGAGATATATTTGAACTTATAGAAAATCACAAATGATTGCTCTATAATCTTATTTGTTGAAAAAGAAATACAGTGGTTCTTCATACATTATATATAGACACATACACATAGTGAAAGAGGATAAGTGACCTATACCTCACTTATGAATTCTTCAAGTGCCTCACCAGATATATCTTGATCTAGTAACCTTTTGACAACAACTTCCTACAAACCAAAGAATGAAACTTTGCTGTGACTGCAATCATCTACAATAAGGAATAAAAATTGCCCCAAAAAAAAATTGACAACAAAAAATTTGTAGGTAGTCAAGTAAGCTACCATCTAGCAGTAAATATGAAATGTTATAAGCACTTGTGATACTGTTTGAGAGAGCTTATGAAATCTCCATAAAGAAGAACAATCGGATTTTGCACTGCCATTACTTACAACTGAGATACCAGATCTTCTATCACCTTCCAAATGTGTTCCAGAACTCTCAGTATCCCCATCACTTTGACTGCTATGCTCATAATTACTTACAAACTGAAGATTCTCGGCGGCATGCGAAAGATGAGAGAAGATTGTCGGCGGCATGCGAAAGAAGAGAGAATAGTTTTAGGTTTTGATTTGGGGGAAAAAGAATGGAAGGTAAATTAGGAGCTTTTTAATTTGGGTTTTGATTTTGCACTGCCATTACTTACAACTGAGCTACCAATTGGGTTAGGATGTGAAAAGAACTCAAGAATGATGATTCCAAAAGACCTTTAAACTTTGAAGTTTCAATTTGACCCTTGAAAGGATTTGAAGAGAGAGAGAGAGAGAGAGAGAGAGAGAGAGAGAGAGAGAGAGAGAGAGAGAGAGAGAGAGAGAGAGAGAGATAGGGGGAGAGGGGG
>Ga0228710_1009655_pt1 | contig 13267 bp, 4 predicted proteins | sample MedpolnodulmetaG_FD_177995 | JGI IMG/M metagenome (GOLD analysis project Ga0228710, IMG submission 177995) | Root nodule microbial communities from Medicago polymorpha collected in Santa Monica, California, United States - pink nodules | ecosystem: Host-associated > Plants > Roots > Nodule...
GAGATACCCACAAAAGAATTCTACCAAAGTTTCAATTTTTACTCTCCAGAGGTGCTTCTACCTCTAACATTGTTCGTATGGTTGTAGGTAACCCTAAATTTGTGACATCACGCTTGAAGAGTCATGAAATTATGTTTCATTTTTTTTATCCAAGTGTGCTTCTTCCTCTGATATTATTTCATTATTAATTGCAAACCCTTCAATTTTACATATTAGTTTGGAGAAATGAATAATCCCTCTTTTTGAATTGTTCAACAGCTTCTTTTGGGGTTGCTTTGGCAACCAAGAAAGGTTTGAGTAAAAAAATATGTGATGAGAAATTTGATGCCTTTAAGAAAAAGGGTTGGTTTGATGAAGCTGTTATTCATGCATTTCGGTTGTAGCCTAATTTAATGTTGGTTTCAATTGATAAAATTGATTTGTTGATGAGTTTTTGGGTCAATCAATTGGGTTGGAATTCCTTGACACTAATGTGAATAAATTAGGCTAATGTTTAAAATGGTAGAGTTTTAATTGGGGTTGGAGATGACGGAAAAATAACAGAAGGAGAGGAATGAACAAAATTTACGATTTTTTAATTTCATCCCTACGCACTTTTGCGTTTTTGTTTTTGGTCCCTGTTTCTAGCCACTCATCATCTCTCTTGACACATAAGCAAGCTTTTGCCAACTCACACTTCGCCACGTGTGTCTCCGTCTGCCACCACAACATTTTTGTAACGGGAGGGACGAATTGCAAACGGTTAACAACTTACAAGGATGTTTTTGAAACAAAAAAAGATACAGGGACGATTTGCAAAAACACGCGAAATTACATGGACGTTTTGCATATTTAAGCCTAAAAATTAACAAGGAATAAAAAATAAAAATAGCATATTCCATGGACCAAATTTTAGTGTATCATTTTTTCTTCTAACTTTATCCTTATTTAACATATTTTATATAAAAATTTATCAATTTCTATCCAATTAAATATTTTTTTAATAGTCACATAAATTTCATTGTTTTTATTGAGACGAGGAATATATGAGCACCTTGATGAGTGTGCATGCTAGTCATTAGTTCTTCTAAGAGTAAGAGATGTATTTGTACTTTCCAAAAAAATAAAAGTGCGATGCATTTAAATTGAAATTTTATATTACAGTCTTGATTAATTTATTGATTCAAAGCAATAAAAAATTCATGATTCTTTTGTTTATTCAATATTTGATATTAGGAGGAGTTAGCTTAGCGCGGGGGAATTTGGTTTTTTCAGAATGTTACGAGGAATGTGGGTAATAGTGTCGATACTTTTTTTTTTTGGACAAGTACATGGTTAAGGGATGTTACTTTTCGTGATAGATTTAGAAGGTTGTTTGATTTATCAGAGAAGCAGTGAATGTCTGTGGCAGAGTTGTTTTGGTTATGGTTGGGGGAGGGTACCCACACTTGGAAATAGCGTCATCGGTTGTTGGCCTGTGAGGAGGAGTTGTTAGGAGAGTGTAAGGATTTGCTTGACAATGTGATTTTGTAAGATACTGAGGACGACATGTGGCTTTGGCAGCTCTCCAACGTAGGCTATACTATTAGTGGTGTTTACAATTTTTTCATTGTCTAGAAACCGCAACATTTTACTCAAGTTTATGATTTTATTTGGCATAAAGATGTTCCTTTGAAGGTATCTTTGTTTGTTTGGCATCTTTTTCGTAATAGGTTGCCAACCAAGGACAATTTGTTTAGACAAGGAGTAATTCCTTATGATGCTCAATTATGTGTTACTTGTTGCGGTAACATTAAATTAGCAAATCATTTGTTTTTGGGTTGTAATGTCTTCAACTCTGTTTGGCATCTTTTACAGAATTGGCTTGGGATTTCTTCGGTAGATCCTTTTGGGATTTCAGACCATTTCTTTCAATTTAGTTATTCAACAAGTGTTTCTAAAGCCCGACGATCCATGATGAACTTTGTCTGACTCTCTTGTGCGTGAGTAATTTGGAATGAAAGGAATAGCAAGATTTTCAAAAATAAAACAACCTGTTCTCATCACCTTTTGGTTAAAATTAGGTTACTTTCTTGCTTATGGCTGAAGGCAAAATATGCTGATTTTGTTTTCAACTATCATAATTGGTGACTTTCTCCTTTTGTTTGTCTTGTATTGATTAAATTACCTTTTGTTTTTTTGCCGGTAGCTATTATGATGGAGATTGTTGTTTAAACTCTAGTGTTATTTTTTGGTACGCCTTGTGCTAGAGAGAATGCTTTTTTGTTAGTGTTCTCTCCCTTTTGACTTGTTAAAAAAAAAATTGACATTTTGTTCCCTTTTCTCTTATATAATTATTTTTTAGAATTCTCTTATATTTATAATAAGGATAAATAAACGAGATACACTTTTTTGGTCTAGATTTTTATTTTGGTCAAAAATACCCTTAAACAAATTCTTCATTGATATTGGAATGTTAAATTAAATTCGAAACAATATGTTGTATTGTTGGTGTTATTGAAGAATTTAAATTATTCTATAACAATATAAAGGACATGCAAATTTTGGGCCGATTTTTTTCTTTGATAAAAAAAATACCCTTAAACAAATTTACTGTTGATTTAGAGAAATTAAATTAAATTAAATTAAATTAAAACCATAATATTATATTGTTGGTGTCATTAAAAAACTTATTTATATTTGCCATATTTTTGATGTCATTAAAACAATAAAACGTGATCTGTTACACTCACAAGTATTTATATCAATATTTTTAATCAAAATTAAAATTTTACGAAAAATACTTTTTATAATTTACACCAATTAGTACATTAAATTAGAAAAGAAGACACATGAATGTACTTTAAACCAACTCACCCCAACTTCATTTGTAACTCTTTTTTTTTTTTGCCGGTGGTTGAACCTCAGAACTTACATATTTTATGTTTTGTCTTCATTTGTAACTCTAACCTAATGATTGTAGACCGAGAATATGTTTAAAAAAATTCTAGAAGGAAGCATTACTTCATAGCATCTAATCCATGATCATAACATGGGAGTGCCACTAAAAAGTAACAAATACTAATGCTTGTCCTTGGTCTCCTTCAAGCCTTTCTTCTTTATTCTTTCTTGCTTCATCAATTTTTTTTGTATTGACTACTAAAACAAAGGATGATATTTATTTCAAATGCAAGAACCAGTTCTACAATACCACAGTGGCAGATACAAACAACTGTTAATGGGCAAATGTGATGTCCCTAATTTAGGGAAGAAAAAGGATCATATAAATCTTAGGATTTGGAAGAAAAAAAAAGGCAATAAGTCAACACTATATACTTTCTTCCTTAAAAAAAAGTCAACACTATATACTTTTGTCATTATCAACACTATTTCTTTCAAAAAAACATTATAAAAAACGTACCAATATATAGCAATGTTAATGTGTGATTGTTGGCGATGATACGTACAAGTAATAGAGGATTAAATAGTGTAATACGGAGAAGAAATTTATTGCCTTTTAATGGCAATTTCAACTTTAACTATGCTGCAGAAGTGGGGTTTTGTAGAAATTAAAAATGCTTGTTTGGCATGTGGACAAAGAGGTACGTTCCCAAACCAACTATCGTTCCAAAAAGAGGCAACTTCTTAGAAACTGCACTAGCAGACCAGTTAGTATCCTTTCCAATTTGGCAAATATCTTTCCACCACAACGAGGATGACCGTGGTTCCTCCTCGCCAACCTTAAAGCCCGCCTTTCCCACAATATGACCCTCGTATTTTGCCACGAACACCTCCTTCGACAACTCCTCTTCCTTACCTAATAACTTCCGCCCCCATTTAGCTAAAAGACTAACATTCACCACTCTATCTCTCTCACCCTTAAACCACCTTCGCTTTTATGTTTACACACCTCATTCCAACTAACTCAACCGATCTTCCTCCTTTTGTTTAGACCGCCCCACAAAAACTCCCTTTGAATTTTAACAACCTCCTTCCATACCTTGGTAGTTGGTAGGCATTTTAAGAAAAGAGATAAAAAAAAAATTGGAATTGCACTAACCACCGGATTAATCAACACAATCCTCCCCGTCCGAACTAATATTACTTATCTCCCAACGCAACAAGCCTCCCAATCTCACAAGAATAACCTTTCTTCTCTGGTGCCGGGTCTAAAACTGAGTTTTCTCTAGGTTGAAGAGAGAAACTCTCAACTAAGTGACTTTTGGGAAGACAGACTCACAAATAACCTTAACTATATATATAACTGAGTATTTTCAAAAATTTAATAGGTAAGATCAACAATATATTATTAAAATTTGATAGTTTCTATCAAGGAAAAGATAGACGTAGTATTGAATATTACACAAAAATGCATCTCATGTAAATTCATTTTCAACATGCGGCATTATTTGAACCAATATCAGATTATAAAAACAGTAACACAAAATCCCCCGATCCCCTCCAAAATACTTGAATTTTCAACCATACTAATTAACACACAATTGTGTTCATTACTTCATTCTTATCTTAATTGTGGATCGGTATTAATCTTCCTCTCTGAAAAGATCAAGAAAAACAGTAGTTTTGCACTTGGGACACTTTGGTTCAACTTCTGATGACATAACGTACATGTAACATTTAGGACAACCAACAAGAACCATCTCCTTTGTAACTGCGTTTGCATACTGCACTACATTATCTTCTTTTGTCTCCGTCGAGGCTCCTTGATCATGAACAGTAATCTTTGATGAATATGATATTGAAGACGAGGATGAACATGGTGACACTAACCCCGGCAAGTTATCTGTTGATGATGATTTCGATTCTTCTGGTGATGGATGCCTCAATTCCAACCCTCGGCTCTTTCTTTTGCTCATTATGTGTAGATGTCAAGTTACCCCTGCCTTAATTTTCAAGCAAAATATATAATTGTTACTCTAGAGATGTGTGTGGATCTAGTTATAAGAAGAAGAAAAGTAAAGGTGAATACAATGGTATTCATGTAGTTTTGTTGGTTATATATCCCTCATTCAATGAATCAATGTCACATTAAATTTTCTTTTGAATTTATTATTTTAAAATAAATTCAAATTCTAAACAAATTTTGCCTATAAGGTACCAAAATTCAACCAAACTCCAAGATATCTAAGAATTTATCCAGAAAAAAACCTAGACAGCTAGAAACAGGTTGTCTTTATTGGTGTTGTAATTCATACACATCGAACATACATCATTTAGACACACTCCAAAATGAAAAAAAAATAAAAATAAAAAAATAAAATAATGCGTGTTTTAAAAAAAATACTATGTATTCTTCAAAAAAAAAATACTATGTATAGGGTCAAAAAAATAATCATACTATGTATTTGCTTTGAGCCACTGTAAACATATTTCATATTTTTAATGTTGTCCTAGTGAATATATCGCTTTTTGTTTTTGGTTCATGTTGTTATGTTTTAGTCCGTACAAAATTTAACTACATTAGAATTAGTTTTTGTAATATGTAAGTATATAGTATAATTTTAGTCCCTCAAATATGTGTGAGAAAAAAAGACTAAAATAGATATCACAACATATGGTATTATGACTAATTCCTATATTTGAATAAATTTAAAGAATCAAAGTGATATTTTTTAATATTAAGGGATCATCAATTTGAACCTCAGGATAAATTAATGGACAAAAAGGTAATTAAGTCAACACTATATACTTTTTTTTTTTAGCAAAACACCATATTCTTTTTTTATTTTTTTTTTAGGGAATATACTTTTGTCATTATCAACTATTATTTATCAATTTGATTTGATTAGCATATGAGGAAACAACATTATAAAAAACGTAAATATAGACAAAATTTGTAGAAGTAAATACGAGAATATATACCTTATGAAAAGATCCACGGAGTAAGAGGGTAACGCCAGAATATCTAAACCAACGAAAACTTTGGGAATTGTTAGAGCAGTAGTATATGCTTGATTACAGAGCAGAATTCACAGGGACATAAACACACCAATATATAGCAATGTTAATGTGTGATGTTTGAGGATGATACGTACCAAGTAATGTAAGTTTTTTTTTTAAGAGTGTAATACGGAGAAGAAAATTTATTATCTTTAATGGCAATTTCAACTTTAGCTAGGCTGCAGAAGTGGGGTTTTGTAGAAATTAAAAATTGTTGGTTGGCATGTGCACAAATGCGTTGTTTAATTAATATTGGTCTATTCTTGTCGTTAAATATTGACCTCATTTTGAATAGAATATTGGCCTCGTTAGGTAGGGAAAGATAACAGAATATAAACGTGGTTAAAAATAATGTGAAAAATAAGTGTATGTAATTATGTATATAACTTCAAAGTTTATCTAATGGTAAAAAAATGATACGAAGGTTCCGTGTTTGAGCTTCATCAATCTTCTTTAGTGGAAGAAAATGTAAATTTCTTTGCAAATATTTTGTGAACCGAAAATTCATCCGTCTTAAATTAGAACACCGTTTCTTTGTCTTCGTGATTTTAACGTTCAAATCCTGGACACCTCACTTCTTCACATTTAAAATATGTAAAATCCTGTTATTATGTTACTTCACCCACAAAAAACATCGTACCCTCGTCTTAATTTTTTTTCCATAAGGAATAAAGTCTCACTCTCTATACATATCAAATTAAAATAAGTTTCGGTAAAAAAAACTCTAAAATAAGGTACTCCATTCTTCTTAGGGAAATGTTAACGAGTGCCCTAAAGACACTCTTTAAGGACTTTAAATAATAAATTTTTATGAAAAATTGTGCATTCAATGCATCGAAAATTGAAGTGTTAAACATTTTTAAAGAATAATTTCTTAATTGGAAAATTTTAGGGCACTCATTAATAAAACCCTTGTTCTTATTATTACACCATGAGTAAATTAACTACTCATTGTACTTCTTGTACAAGTTTAGTTGAATAACTTCTAGTACAAGTTATCTTAGTGCAGTACTAGCTAGATTATAAGTAAATTAGCTACTCATTGTACTTCTTGTACACAATTAATAAGATTTGTACTCTTTTCTCTCATTTCATCTTACTAATTATGAATAAGCAAAAATTATTTTGTTAGGTTTATTGGATTTTTTTCAAGAAGCTAAAATGAAATATTATAAATCACCGATCTAGAATTTCAAGCACAAGGAGTGTCAGATAACCAGTAAAAATCAAGTTACATCAAGAGTTTGAGAATACTAATGGCAAAAGACAACCCTATTACAAAAAGATTCTCAAACAAAGTAAATGGTTTAGCCAACACAATTGATAGGTAAAAGCAATTGTGACACTTTGCATTTAGCCACCAAAAAATTGAATTTTGATTTCATGCGGAAGTTGTTTGTTAGGTTTATTAGATAACTGATGTATTTAATCTATATTATAAATCAGATACATTAATTATTCAATTAACTTTGTATTGTAACTTTCATTTGTCTTCGTAGGTATATCTTGTGCATAAGACTTCTTGGTTTGATATTATAATTTATTTTAGCTTGCTCAAAATAAATTATTCAATTAATTTGAAAAAAAAATAAAAATTTTATTATATATTAGTTCGAAGGAAGTATATGTCAAAAACCTAAAAAAATGTTCTCTGTATCAAAATAGTTATTTATTTGTAAAAATTATGTCAAAATGAATTTTTGTTAATTCAATATTAATTATTTTTTCTAATAATATGATCTAATTAACACTATATGCATCATTCTCAAAAATAATATTTACATTTTAAATTTGTTATGATGATAAATATATTAACACTTGATAAATATAATTAACTTTTTTGTTTATAAATATTTTTTTGAATTTGTGTCAGATATATAAATAGATTTTTGTTTATATGGCATATTGACAAATTGGAGTGTTTTGGTATTTTTTTTTTTTGAAATTAATAACTAATGATTATTTTTAGAGTAAGTTGCATTCTCATTTCCCGAAAGATATTTGAATTACACTCCACTCCACTATTACGTTAAAATATATACCCTCCCCTCTTATGCAAAACATATTAGAAAAAAATTGTTCTCCCCTCCCGTAAGAGAAGTTTGAATTACATTCATCACATCTCTTACGTTAAAATCTGAACTTTGCTCCTTTAATGTTTTTTTTTGTCAAATAGCCTAGTAGTTAGATTCATACACATTACGTGTGGAGAAGTGGGGGTTCGAACCCCAACCCGACATAAATTTCCGATGATAGCTACCAATTGAGCTAATGTATTTTTTTATTTTTAATAATCTAGCAACAAAAATCTAACACACAAGATGCGAAGAAAAATAATACTGTGGGAATAATAGTTGATAAAGAGATATACTAGTATAATAGATGATGTTTTTCTTATTAAGCATTATACTAGTTTTTTTTTACATTTTATTGTAAATAATATTCACTATTATAAATAATTCAATTGGATTGATCTAATGGTATTGACTTGTGACATATGAGTGTGCTCATTCTCAAGGTCTCAGATTCGATTCTCCACAATGCAAATTTAGGTGAACTAATTTAGTATATTAAAAAAATCACTATTATGAGTAATAAAAAATAGATTCTATAAAAAAATTATTTTAATTCGCCGACGTCAATGAGTACCCATGGGTATAGATAGTATGATATTCGTCCCCGCCTCGTTGGATAAATATGATACCCGTGTCCGCCTGTATCTTCGTGGGTACCCACTATGCGGGTACCCGCGAATATTGAGGTATTCATGGGTACCCATGGATTTTTAAATTTTTTTTTTATTACCAAAAAACTTCAACTTTTAAACATCCATACATAATCCATTTAAAAGTTCATAAATCATACATAATCCATAGAAAATTCATGATTCTTACGTAATCTATAATATATGTTTAATGATGTGAAAACAGTGAACTTAATAAGATGAATTAAAATAAAAATAGGTTATTAATAAAAAATCTTAAGTGGACGGTAAAATTTTCTTCAATAAGGTAACCACTTTAAGTAATAAGATAAGATATATAAAGATATTTTAGTAATTTCTTAATTTATTATCGGGTATAGGTACCCGTTTATGATATCCGTGGATACCCGTTTATCTATCCACCTCATGCCATGATTGGTTTTACCCACGGGTACCGTGGGCAAACGTATTTTTACCACCCCTAATCAACACCAAAAATTACGATAATGTACGGTAATTGTCATGAATAGACCATTTATGATAGAATCGAGTGAAAATAAGAAGAAAAAGACACGAAACTCATACCGTAGAAGAAATCCAAACAAAGTAAATGCCCGCACACAAATAGTTAAGTTAAGCTGCGCTGCACCGGCACCGCTAACAATTCATACGTAACATTAACATAAGCTATAGATTCCTTCCTACTACACTATACACTAGTACAAGTACTCAAATTACTCACTATACCTAACATCGATTAATTAATTTGACTATAAGTGAATTCACATGAATGTCAAGTTTGAATTCTTTTCTTTCTGTCCTATGATGATTTGGTTCACTATTTCTCGGTTTTTTTTAATTGTCTTATTTTATTTTTATGCATCGAATAAGAATTATTTCCCACATGAATCAAGTTTAAATTCAAATTTTCTGGAATGACTTATCTTTATATAAGATTCATTAATCGCATGAATCAAATCACTTGATTTGAGCCCAATCACTTAATTTTATTTATTTAATTTTTGGTAGATAGTATTATTATTTTTTATACAATTATATATTTTTTCTTTCTTTCTATAATAGTTTTTATCATTTAATATTTTATCTTTATGTATTAAATTTGGCTTAATTGCAGTTTTAGCCCCCTAACTTTCTCAAAGATGCGATTTTGCCCCCCTAAAAAAAAAACTACAAAACAGCCCCCTAAGTTTTGCAACTGTAGCAGTTTTGGCCCCCCAAGGCAAAAAAAAAATTAAAAAAAATAACACGTGGCACCTCACTTAGGGCGCCACGTTAGCGTAGACCGAGTCAATATCAGCCTTGGGGGCCAAAACTGCAACAGTTGCAAAACTTAGGGGGCTGTTTTGTAGTTTTTTTCTTAGGGGGCCAAAATCGCAACTTTAGAAAAATTAGAGAGCTAAAACTGCAATTAAGCCATTAAATTAATATTGACAAAACAACAAGTAATGGTGCATTGAACTTTAAAAGTGACAAATGAATAGAAACATAAGTTTTCTATAAATATGACAATTAAAAAGGAACAAATGAAGCATTTTCATATAAAATTTTGTCCAAAATAACATTTACTTTCAATTTTAAAGGCAATTTTAATTATATTTTTCAAGTTTTTCCTCAAAAAATTATATTTTTCAAGTTGTCATCTATTTAATATTTCATTTGGTCTTAAATGTAAGTAAAAAATCAAATGTATTTGGTCCAAATTTAAATCAAATATATTTAATTTTTTACTTATATTTAAGATCGGAGGAAGTACTACCTATATGATCGTCAAATAGATCGACTATAGCAAAACGGTGGAGTAATTAATTGAATAACCGATTAAATATCAATTCACCCCCTAAACGTACAAGAAATAATAAGGTAGGTAAATGCGAGTGAAAGAGAATACTACGAGTGACATTCATGGTATGTTTGCATTTTCTTTCTACTATTGAATTTTGCTGCGGAGCTTCTATGTAGGAAGTTTGATGGATGATGCTTAGAGAGGCATAGTAAGAATAAGGACAGCTAAATACAAAGAGTTGGCATTAGATGTGAAAAGCATAATTAAATGATTCTTCAGTATTTGTGAGCTTTTTGCAGGATAACTTGCAAACTAAGTAATCAAAGTGCATAAAATATATAGTCTATATAACTCCTTTTTGACACTTATCAGCTATCACTTAGTATGTGATTTTAATTTTCTCTTTTTTTGCATGTTCTATTACCTTGACTTTGTAACCTTTTGATTTAGCCTTTTTTTTCTTGCACACCTTGTGTTAGGTAGTCTTGATCCTTTGGTAATATAATTTCATTTTAGCTACTTAAAAAAAAACATTGTTGCAAGACAAATCTCACAAATTGAAATCAATATTTTATTTACAATTTATTTTACTAAATATTTTATTTACATTTAGTGTATTACAACTTAAGTATGTTTAGTTGTATTAAAATGAAAGGGATAGAAAAAGTACAATTCTGTTTGATGAAGACTAAATAGATGAGATTGTGAGGTTAAATTATGAAAGTAAATCGAGTGTAAAATGAATTAAGAGCAAAGAGAAAAAATTGTGGGAGAAAATTGGGTGTAAAAATAGTTAGGAATCTATAGCTTATATGTTCCTGTATAAGCTTAGCTTGCACCTCTCTTCTTGCCTATATATTGTTAGAACTAACTTGTTTTTCAAAACAAGAATCATTTTCTCATATTTCTCTAGGTTGTTTCTTGTGATTTTGTTATTTCTTCATTTAGTGTTATGAGCTTCTCAATATGAGTGCGCGCTCATTCGAAATCTATTTCCCCTTGCAACAATGCAACTGTTGCAAGCTCTTCCAAATCAATTTTGGATCAATCTAATCCATATTTTGTTTACTTAGCCACAACGATGGACCTTCTTCGTTTATGTCACTCATGTGATGAACAGTTTTTACGTGGCATGCACTTGGTGGAAATAGGTGTGTAACAATTCAGTTTGGATCAGTTTTCAATCAAAAATTCGGTTTGGTTTGGTTTTTACTGTTTTTCAAAAAATGAACTAAATCAAACTAATCAATTTGTTTCGGTTGATGAGTTTGTTTGAAATTACAATTAAATTTTATTTCCCATGTTCTTTAGTTTTATTTCATTGTGTAATTATAAAATCTTTAACATGTAGGTTCATTCCCAAATCCTTGATACCTATTAGAGGTGTCAATATCATGGGGCTTTGAAGTTTAGGCCCAAGCCCACATAGTAAAGAGGTTTGAAAATTCACAAGATTAAAAAGCTCACATTCATGCAAGCCCACAAATAAAAAAATCAAAAGGCCCCAAAGGCTACCTATTTATAGAAGCTTCCTCCATATTTGCATCCACGATCCTTTCCATTTGGGGATTCCATTTCAACCTAGGAACCTCTATTGTCATCTCTGTTGAGATGTATGGATCTCAACCTTTGGCTTGAACCTCGCTAAAAATTTATCTATTGATTTTTAGATGTTGTTAGCCTAGTAAAAAAAATATCCATTGCTCCTCTCTAACCAATTGTAGATGATATTCTTCATTCTATCAACCTCCAAGACTGAACTATGCAAGAATCTCATATTTATCGAGAATCTAATAGTTGTGTAGATCTTCTAACAAACTTAGGGTACCGTTGATCTTTTGATTGGACTATTGTCGATTCTTACGTTTAAGCCTTAAATATTTTTTCGCTCCTGATACGATGGATTTTTTCATCTGTCTCTAGTCAAGGAAAGTACAACTTATAAAAAATTGTTCCAGCCAACCTTAAAATAAAGGGAGTTTCTACGGTGCAGTCAGAAAACTGACTTTTTTGAAAAAGTTAATTTTGATTTTAATGTTTGATTCATTTTTAAATTGTTGATTACTTATTAATGATCAATAGTAATTCATCTAGTAATGCTTGCAATATCTTGGACTTACAGAAACTATTTTATCGTTGACATCTTTAACATACAAACAGGTTTGATGATATTATGTGATAGTCTTAAGTGTTACACTTTGTGAGGTGTTACACTTAAAACAAGGTAAGATAAAATTAGATTAAGTGTAGTCTTGTTAATATGATGAATTGATGATACTATGGAGACTGAACTTTTGATGCCACTGTACAAACAGTGGGGTGTTACACACTATACTTTTGATGTTATAGTGTTAACTTCATCAGAAAAGTCATTTTCACGACTTCACCATAGAATTTTCCTAAAATAAATTGTTCCAATAAAATAACAAGCTGTGATACGCCTAATTGAGAATTTTATGTTGATTTAACTAAAAAAATTGAGAGTATTACTATAATTTAGAAATTTTAATGTTTCAAATTTTAAAGAGAAATGCTAGGAACACACTCCCTAACACACTCTTTTAACACACACCAATAAAATTTAGCCACTTAATCCAATTATTTTATTTTTTTACCTATTCCCCGGAATTATAAGTTTCTCAACAACAAGTTTTTTTTCTCTTTCAATATGTCAACTACTTCTTCTCCTCTCCAATTTGAACGCGGCTAACTACAAAAAAAAAAAAAAAAATCAGAGATCACTACCCAAAAAAATCTATACACAACTCCTTTCCTTGCAATCTTCCCATGGCTTCTTCTAATTTGTATCGCCCAAGCTCATCATCTTTGTCACTAGGTTC
>Ga0228710_1009657_pt1 | contig 13267 bp, 6 predicted proteins | sample MedpolnodulmetaG_FD_177995 | JGI IMG/M metagenome (GOLD analysis project Ga0228710, IMG submission 177995) | Root nodule microbial communities from Medicago polymorpha collected in Santa Monica, California, United States - pink nodules | ecosystem: Host-associated > Plants > Roots > Nodule...
ATCCAAAAAGTCACTCCCAACAAAGTCACTTAATCTTCATCAAGGTTCACAACATCCAAGAGTCCAGTCCAGTGTAAAAAAAAAATCACACACTTCAATTTTTTTTGCGGGCTTTCGGGCTGCCCGCAGCCCGGACGGGCTAGCCCTACTGGGTTTCGGGCTTTGTCGGACCGGGCTAAAAAGCCCTGAAATGATTCGGGCTGCAATTTTTCGGCCCAGGCCCTTCATTTTTTGCGGGCTTTCAGGCCCGCCCGTATGGCTCGGCCCGTTTTGACAGCTCTACGCTAACTACACTTATGCAATGATGGTTGTGGCATTTAACCATACACTTGGCTGAGGAATTGCACTGGCATTTTGAAATGGACGCATGAGATGGCCTCAAATCACTAATAAGGATTTAGGCATACACTTGGCAGAATGTTTGATTTGTATTTGAGATGAACCCATGAGATTAGCCTGTTCTTTTATCTATATAAGTGAAGCTTATGCCTTCCCAAATCACTACACATCAACCACATTTCATCTTTTAAAACAAAAGTAAGCAATGGAGAATTTTGGGAACTTTACAGTGTATGCTAAGGATCGTGAAGCTGCTGGTGTTGTGTGCTTGATGAAAGGTATGTCTGTAGAACTTTTATGTTGAGTGCAAATTATAATGACAAGTATAGTGCTATTGATTTTAGGAAACCTATAATTGCAAGTAATAAGATGTTCTATGATGATCATAATTATAAAATCTACATAATGGCAAATCATATACACATAATGGCAAATCATATACACACAATTTCTTGATCTACGTGCAATTTAAATTTGGTGTATATCATAGCAAGCCTATGGTTTTAGGTCTCGAACACATTGATCCATAATTAGTTAGGCAATAATTACCCTTTTATTCGAATGCAATCCATGGTTTTGGGTCTGAAAAACATTAACTAAATGAGATCCGCAACTTTCGACTATTGTGTATCTTAATTAAAGTTTATAGTTCTAGGTGTATAAAACCTATAAAATGTGAAAATTTTAATGACAAATATAGTGTTGTTCATTTCAGGAAACCTATACTCGCAGGTAATAAGATTTTCTATGATGGTCATCATTATAAAATCTACATAATGGGACATCATATACACAATTTCTTGAGAACTGTGCCATTTAGATTGGATGTATGTTATGTATGAAGTATTGCTCCTCCTTTTGTCATTTGAAGTAATACTCTCACATTGCTAATATATTGCGCTCATTATTGACCCGTGCGATAGCACAGGACGACCGACTAGTGGGCTCTATTGGTGTGCATGAACTCCAATAACCCAATTGCTATATGGACACATTCACTATACATTCTATTCTTTGTGACATTGTGGTTGGTGACATTGGTCAACCACAATGTCACACGTGTACAAAGAAACAAAAAAATATTATAAAAGAGAAAGAAGAAAGACACTTGTAACATTGTTAACATTTTCCCATAAATAATAATACTTCCATCCAACAATCTCACACAAACCCTCTAAGATTTTGTCATTGTCCTGCAAACCCTTATCTACCGTCATCTTCCATGCCAAGTTTTTTCTTTTCTCTATCAAATTCAACTTGCATTTTGTTTTTGTCTGATCCTATTTTTATATTTTCTTGTTCCGATTAATAATTCTTCAAATTGATTCAATTTTTTTGTCAAATTCTTCAAATTGTTCCGATTACTATTATAATAATTGAGTATGTGGTTTTTTTTGTTGTCAGGCATACTTGCTTCTCTCTTTTTTTTATTATCCATGTTGATGTTTGCAATTTTTATTTAACCGAGTTTCTTGTATATGCAATTTTTTATTTATCGCATTTGGGAGTCTTTATTGAGTAGATGCTCTGAATCTGTGACACTAAAAAGATTGAGGATTTATCTTATTTTAGATTAAGTTTTAGAATTATTTTGAATTCAGTTTTGATGTGGAATTAAAAATGTGAATATTTCTTTGATATTTTGAAAATTATTCTGTTGCCACGTTTAAAATTTAAATGAAGTATTTTTTAAATGGAGAAGATGTGTGACGCCCTTGTATGATTTATTATTGTTTGTATTTTATTTTAGTAAATACATTTTGGGGTTTTAGGGTGTCACATAGTGGTATCAGAGCAGGTCGGTCCAGTCAGACCAATTTTATAAGTTTTTTTATTCCCTTGTATGCGACATGAGTAGAAACATTGTCGCTACTTGTTTGAGTCAGGTAATTTTCGAGGGCGAAAATTCTTTAAGTGGGGGAGAGTTGTAACACCCCAATTTTTAATATTATTTTATTAATATACTTATTAGATAATATTAGTATTATAATATTAGTAGTAGTGTTGATTGTTTGACATTATTATTATTTTTATTTGAATTAAATCCGTTTTAACATGTTTGGGTGAGGTTGTTTAGTTAATTGGGATAGAGACAGTAGATTAATAAGGGTAACATATATAAACTAGAGCTTTAATTAATGGTAGTAGTTTAATTAAAAAAAAGAGTGAGAGAAAATAATATTTAGAAAGAAAATAGAGTTTTTTTTAGAGAGAATAAGAAATTAGGAGTGCAGATCCTCTCCATTTAGCGAAGAAATTGCAATCTCAATTTCCATTCACTAAAACATGACACATGGAAAAATAAATATCAATGGTTCTGATTTATTCAATGATTTTCTATGACGGTGCGAACGGAAATTGAGATTTATTTTTCCGCGTGTCATGTTTTAGTGAATGGAAATTGAGATTGCAATTTCCTCCCTAAATGGAGAGGATCTGCACTCAGAAATTAGAGTGCGAACGGAGGATTAGTAAAATTAGGTAGAAAAGAGGTGTAGTTAGTAGATGAGTAGTGCTTTAATGATTTAAGTAGAGGGGAGTAAGAATAGCAAGACGGTGTAGTTACAAAAATAATAATAACAAATTCGAGAGGTGCAAATAGTAATTTGAAAAGATTAGTAACAAGTAATCTGGTAACAAACTCAATTAGAGCTTATAAAAGAAGATAATTAGAGAAGAAGGGTTACGAGAAAGAGAGAAACAAAGCGGCAAAAGAAAAAACTAGGGTTATGGAGAGAAGAGACAAGGAGGAATAGCGAGAAGAACCTAGAGAGAGATTTCACAGTCGGAAATCATCATTTCTGAAAACTAGAGGTAAGGGGGGAGTTTCATTCAAGGGTTGTGTACTCATGTGGGTAGTGAAGGGTTGTTAATTTTCGTAGTTTTCTTAATTCTTGTGATGATTCTTTATTGATTTCGTGTTCTTATATGTTTTATTAATTTTGAATTTGAATAATAATTTATGTGGCATAAGTGACTTTGATGAAAACCTAACTCTATTAAACTGTGATTTTATGAAATTCAATTGTTTAAATTCTGAATTACCGATGTGCTTTCACATGAATTTCGCCATTTGCTTATGTGTGTCTATGTATATATATACAATATGTGGGTCTGTGTATTATCCCTCGAATAATTATCTTTCCTTTATACTAGAATAAAGTTGATTACCTATGAGTTTTAGACTGAAAATTTGATTAAGCATATGGGAAGCCATTTTGTTATCCCACGTCTCACTTTTTATCAAACAAATTATTATGATAGCCATGGAAAGCTTTGTGATAGTTTTTCGGTGCATTATATTTTCCTGAAAAACGTGTTTATATGTTAAATTGAATGACAGATGCTGTTTTCATATTAAAGTGCAACACTACATAATTTTGTATGTTGATTGAAGGATTGTTATTATTTTGGCTCAAAATAATATACTCTATTTTTCTTAAAGCGAGTTTATAAAGATGATTGTTATAATGAAAATTCTTTGTACTATTTTTAAATGTGTTTAAGATGAGTTTTATGTTCCATATATGGATGTGTTTTGTACACCATAGTTACTTGCCAAGAAGAGTTATTTGATAATTTGTATTGAATTTTTTTATTCTTCAAAAAGCTATTATATAAGTAGATTAGCACCTCTACTTTTCCTTATTTCATCAATCTAATCTTGTTAATAGTTTCTAATGTTTTCAAGTTGCTAAGTTTTCAAACACGCTTTCACACACACTCAAATCGAATATAGATTAAAGCTATACCTTAGTCACTGGTACTTAATAAATATATCAATTCTAGCAACTACTCCTATGTTATAAAAGTTAGTAGTATTTTCCCTATATATGATAACATATGATAACATCTGACGTATTAGATTTAAGTTAATTCTATATTCAAATTTTGAATTTGATTCAAAAGAAATTTATTTTGAATCATTCGTGTGTCGTTAATGATGTGTATTGATGAATTATTTGACTAAGTGTAATTTATGAATTATTTGATGATGTAAAATTGATGTGTTAATTAACGAGGTGTAACTGAAGTGTTATTCAACGATGTCGTATTTGACGATGATGCTAATTAGAGATGTGTTATATAAAGATGTGTTATTTGAAGATGTGTGATTTAAAGATGTGTTATACAAAGATGTGATATTTGACAATGATGCTATTTAAAGATGTGTATTTGTCGAGTCATATAAATATGTGCATTATCGAGTCATTACTTGGTGTTCATGCATTTATGGTCTATCTGATTTAAAGATGTGATTTAAAGATGGGGGATAAATCAGTAACATAACTCTGATATCCAAAGCCGGTACCACATGCATATAGATTCGAGTTAGAGACATTGCATACATAACTGCAGGTCTATTTGAAGATGTGTAATAAAAAGATGTGATATTTTTTAAGATGTGTAACTATTTAACGATGTGATATTCAATGATGTGCTTCTATATGATTATGTGTGAATGATTTGTGTTTTACTAATGTCTACTTGATATTCTTAAAAGTCGTTGATGCTTATATGACATTATATAAGATGTTGATTAATGTCTATTTGATTTTTATTAAATGAAAATTTATATTTAAATGTGAATATTATCTGACAGTGATGCATACATATCTAAATGTAATTGAAGTGTTCTTTATCTTGATCTAGACATGTGTTTATGCATTTCTTATGTTGAATATATTCTCACCCTCTAGCGGCGAGTTGGGCGCTTACGCCCTTGTGGTGTAGATTCACAGGAAGAAGTTTAGTAGCAGTGAGTCTCTGAGGATGGCTTTGAAGTCTACTCGTTTACTTATCGCATTTGGAAGTCTTTATTGAGTAGATGCTCTGAATCTGTGACACTAAGGATTGAAGATTTATTTTATTTTAGATTAAGTTTTAGAATTATTTTGAATTCAGTTTTGATGTGGAATTAAAAATGTGAATATTTCTGTGATATTTTGAAAATTATTCCGTTGCCACATTTAAAATTTAAACGAAGTATTTTTGAAATGGAGAAGATGTGTGACACCCTTGTATGATTTATTATTGTTTGTATTTTATTTTAGTAAATACATTTTGGGGGTTTTAGGGTTTTAAGTATGATTGATTATGATTATTTGAAGATTGTTGTTGGAGGTGGAGTGTCTAGCGGGAATAGTTCTATAGCATTAGACCCTGAGGATACTGACACAACAACTTTTGAGCAAGAAAGTGAAAGTTTTGGAATGGAAGGGTTTTCATATGATCCCAATAATGATGCATCGTAGCACCAGATAACTATGAACCACCGTACCAACCTCCATCACCTAACCAACCTACTCCACCACCCCATTTTCCTTTAGATTCAGAGGTTCCTAATGAAAAACGAAATCATCATAAGAGAAATAGATCCGAGTACGAAAGGAGTTATGGCGTTGTTGGGATCAACAATCAAGGACCTGCTATGGAAAACCTTTCTTCTAGCACTGGGATTATTGTTGTGCACTTTGAAAAGATGTCAACATGATGGAGAAAAGAGAAAAGGATAGAGCTAGAGATAGAGAGATGGAGAATAATATTTGGGATATTATAAAAGATATTCCAAATTTAGTGACAAAACTCGTTTCAAGATTGCTGAATTAATGAAGTCTAAAGCAAATAAAGACCTCTTCTTGAAGATGTCACAGGAAGACCGCTTGTCTTGGATAAAATTCAAGTTAGGGGACGATTGATATTTGATCATCTAAGTGTTATTTGAACATCTTGATTTTGTTGAACTATAGTTTATGGGTTTCTATTTTGGTTGTACTTTTGTTAAAGTATTTGGTTTGCTTTTTTTTTGAACTATAATGGTTGTATTTGGATTGAAGCATTTAGTTCTATATGTTTTGTGAGACTATTGTGGTTAAACTTTAATTATATTTTCATTGTAGTGTTTTAAATATGACTTTGCATTGACTTTGATACTACCTTAAATATTGTCTTATAATCATGGAAAATTACTCTTAATTTAGTCGGTTAACTCTTAATTGATTAAATTACTCATTTACTGACTAACACATATCAATAGTACATAACATTTATTGTATCCCAAAATAGAAACATGGACTCTAGCAACGCGTCACTCACCATCTATAAAATTTTGTGACTTTTTCTTACCCCAGACAAAAAACCTCTAAGTTGGAGTTCTCGGATAAAAATTGTTACTGGATCAGCACAAGGTCATCGAGTATCTCCATTGTAAAACAAATCCGTTTGTTATCTATTGAGACTTGATATCAATGAATATCTTATTGGACAATGACTTCGACCAAAAACTCTCGGATTTTGGGATCGTTAAACTAGACAATGACTTAGAGCAAGGAAGTCTTGAGCAGTTGTGCCTGAGCAGGGAAGTATCTTGGAAGGGTCCTAGAGCAATTTATAATCCAATGATTATAGTGAAATCCCTTGAAAGTGCAATGGGGCTGGACTACTCTTGTGTTCTGATAAGTTTATAAACACCAATAAAAAGAAACCATAAAGAGTAATGTCATTGTTAAAAAAAGAGTCTTTAATTTATTAGAGACCCTTATGGTATGAGGGTTAGACATCTTCATGGAGTGTGATTCCTATAGAGGGAAATTTAGGAGGCACGTGAAATGTTCACGTCAAAAGATATGTCCATGGCTTTCATAATTGTGATATGGAGGTTATGGAGCAATCTGACATCTAGTTGGATATTCTACCTATGAATAAAACATTGTTTATATAATCCTCAAGTTTTAATTAATGGGTACTTTGAATTAGTCCAACCAATAAGATAGATGAGATTTAAGGAAACCCTAATCTCCGCTATTTATCTGAATCAACCAAACCTAATCACGCATTGTGCAAGACAATTAAAAACTTGCATACCCATACTTTATTTTACAGCTTTTTAATCAATAAGTTTAGTAAATTACCTAGTTGGACGACAATCCCTGTGGAGACGATAACTTACTTTCCCATGCTAATGATCTTGTGCGCCCCTCCGCACGAGTATGGGTAAAAATCTCACTTTCCTTATTTTCCAAGCTAGATCGGAGGAAAAAAGCGCAGTTCTCATCTCTTAAACCGTAAGTAATGATGCAAAATAAATAAAGATACTTGCACACAGTTTTATTTATTCAGAAAGTTAGCGGTAGGAATCAAGGGTCAAGCATCCAAAGCTTAAGGGCTTCTTCCTCTTCTTGATCTCAAGAGTATGTTTTTCTTTTCCTTTATTATTTCGATTTCCATGAGTAACTAAACCTTTGAGATTATGGTTCTAAATTGAATCTATATTTATTTGTGAGTTTAAATTAATTTCTTTATTCATTATGATTTAAGTTATATTTGCTTTTCATATGTTTCGCCGTTTAAAATTTTCACAAACTATGTTAGGGTTCATAAACTAATTCTTGAGCTTTTAACCAATTTGTTACATATGAATTTTTAGTTTTTAATTTATTAGGGACCCTTAGGGTATGAGGGTTAGTTATATTTATGGAGTGTAATTCCTTTAGATGACAATTAAAAAGGCACACGAGATGTTAGCGTCAAAAGATATGTCCATGGCTTTGATTATTGAGAAATGGAGGTTATGGAGCAATCTGACATTTGTTTGGGTATTCTTCCTATGAATAAACAATTGTTTTTGTAATCCAACAAACAAGCCTTAGAAGCGTATGACTTTCACCAAAGTAGAAGCAAGACAAAGTATATGGAATGTAATTTAAGCAAAAAGAGAGACAGTTCTACCATGGAGGTGAAGGTGGGAGGTCATATCATACCCCAATTTACACGGTTTAAATATCTCGGGTCCATAGTACAAAATGCGGAGAAATAGAAGCATATGTAAATCATCGTATTCAAGTTGGGTGGTTGAAATTAAGAAAAGCCTCAAGTGTTTTACGTGGTAAGAAAGTGCCTCTTAAGTTTGTAAGGAAAATTATATTGAACAACAGTCAGACCAACGAAGTTGTGGCAAGAAAGTGCCTCTTAAGTTGTACGGAATAAATTGTTGTAAGAACCAGTTGCTACCCGCAATCCGTCACCACTCTGACAACACTCAAACTTATCCAATATCAATTCGTTTTCATATAAATATTCCTTAAGCTTAGGTTTTAGATACTTATGAACCTGATACGTTGCAACCGGACCTGAATCCATATTAATGTCCCACAACTTTAAAGTCATGTAATCGCGGCTCAATATGTATCTCCCATCCTTCCCAAATTTTATGTCAGATATAGATGCAATTATTTCTTTGAATAATGAAATGGATCTTGGTGTCTCAAATAGTTTGGCATGCGAATCACATAATGTTGATTGCCGCAAGTCAATTAGACGGATTGAACCCTTTGAACTTCTATATGCTAACGTATTACAATGTGTAGGGTAAAATTTTGTAGATGTTATAACCTCTGGCAGATCATCATCCATATTGGCAGGCTTTACATCAACAATATTGAAACTTGGTTTACTTATTTCCAGGTTCCAAAGATTTATTCGTAAATGATCAGCGGATATGAAAGTTTCGCCATCGCTGTTATTTGAAATAGAATTGATATGATATTCGTGTGCATGGGCATAAACTCAACGACATCAAGCCACCAAGCTGGTTTCACAGCTACTTACTACCACGGGTAATCTTAGTGATGGTATGCCTCCCATTGAATTGGAAGGGTCAACATTCATCTAAGGAATTTTCTTGACCTTCTTTTCTTGAACCTTCCAAAATTTTATGGTTTCATCATTTGTTGAAAGAAGGAAAAGGGCACCATTAGTTGTTTGGCACCATCTAATTTTTTTGATTTTCTCTTCTATCTTCAAACTCTCAAGGTAGTCATACTCAGGAACGTGACTCTGAAACTCAGTATTGTAACGAAATTCGCCATGATCTTTTGTGTTTGTCCTCTTGAAGAGAACCACTCGACCACCACAATCACCAGTAGCAAGATGATCACCAGACTTGTCAAATTCAATAGTAGAAATTATGTCCACTTTCTGAACCTCCTCACCAGTCGTAAGTTCATTGAGCACTTAAGAGAATTTCCACTCCAACGGAAACGGTGGACCCACCGGAGCTACCGCGGCCTCATCAACACTGTTCATTTTTACATCAAAGTCAAGATTATATGTTCATAAAGAGTCGTCTAAAAAATACATAAATATGATCAGCAATTAGGGTTATGCTTTTCTAATATTTGAAAGATTACAACAAGAAAATAAAAAAAAGGACAACGTTGTTTTTTTGAATCAGCAAAATTTTATTAAAGCAAACAAATCATGTATAAGACACACATGCTAGGAACAACAACCGGTTACACCAAACAAACGCCGTGAAAAAGCAAAAGCCAGAAAACAGAAAAGAAAAAAAAACCAAGGCAAAATAGAACAATTGCACCACCGCCCCAAAACTGGGACACCAACAATTACCTCTTTAAACAATCATTGGGGACCAACACCACTCATACAACAATGCAGGGGTGACCTTTAGCCTACTCAAAGACCAACACCATGATATAACCATTATCTCCTCAACCATATCATTTACCTAAATAGGCCACACCTAGTATGTTAAACAAGCCAATAACTCTTTTGAGCACCAAACAAACACTCCCAGAGAATGAACAGGTTCAGAGGGGTGATAATCTCAACACCAATCCACCTTAAAATCCTTTGCATCACTAAATAGGAACAAATTAGAAGCACCCATCATCCCCTTTCAAACGCATTACACTGGATCGTTAGGTGGCAACGATGACGCCAATGAAGGTTCTGTGTTGTTTAAATTCTATCCAATTTTCCATATATACAGAGACAAATATACCTTCTTTTTTTTTAATTCTGTCACATTGTTCTCCGCCACATATTTTCCATTCAAGAAGGAATATGCAAAGTTAAGCACCACAACAACTTATCCCCATCTTCCCCTCCACACAAGCACCTCTAACAGATCCAGGAGTTGATCCAAAGAGTTTATCCTCCCACACGAAAAACCTACACCGCCACCCAATCCCACGCCCACAAATCACCATCTCTCACCCTAATATTCAGCACCTTTGCATCCTTGTTAACTGCCAATAATTACAAGTGGGGAAATTGATTGCATAACGGGGAATTTCCCAACCAATAATAAACAAAGTGCAGCCCAGTGCACTAAAGCTTCATCTAGGACTTGAACTAGTAACCTTTCAGTCACGTGATAACAACTCTACCACTATGCCAATCCTCTCCCATCGGGTTTTGCAACCCAAAATCCGCCATCCTCATCACTCTTTTCCTATACTTTTCAAGGAGCACCTCTTTCCATAAATGACGGTCGTGATGTAGAAGCCTCTATCTCCACTTTGCTAGAACGCTGAGATCGATCATTCTAGGGTCTCTCACTCCCAACTTAATCCACATACGCCTTCATGCACCTAATCCACATTGTAATACTGAACAAAACAATTATTTTTCTCTCCGTATATTGTAATGTTTCTCTCTCTCCGTATCTTAGTACTATTAGACGATTATAAAAAATCAAATCTGTCACGAAATAAAGTAATTATTTTTGGGTGGAAGAAAGTTCAGTTGAAGTATACATACACACACCAACGCCAGAAAGCCTAAAGGTTCAACACTAAATCATAAACTAAATCCAAAAATCCAAATTACGCATACCCAGAAACTAAAATCCAAAAACCAAAATTAAAGCATAGTTAGAAACTAATTTGTAACTTAGTTTGTACCTTAGTGTTCTTCGGTTTCCACAGAAAATGAGAAAAGGGTTTGCAAGGTTCTTCAATTTGAAGTTCAGCTCTGAAAGATGAGATCAATTTGGGGAGTTGAGATCAATTTAGAGTTGATATCGATTTAGGGTTCATCAATTTGAGAATCATGTTCATCAATTTAGAGTTCATCAATTTGGGAATCATGTTCATCGATTTAGGGTTTACAAGGTTTTTGCTTTCGGTTCTCTGAACATGATAGAGAACTAGGAGGTGTTGTGTTATGAAAATTGCAAGAGATATGGTTAAAGGTTTGATTTGGTTTGGTTCGAATAATTGAGGTTATTAACGGTTCAGTTCGGTTACACTACAACATAATTGAGATATAGTAACACTTGAAAACTATTACTAAATCAAGAAAAATGTTACTAATTAAATTTGGCAACATTTGAACAATTGTTAGGTAAAGCCCAGCTTTGAAGGTTTTCTATCTGTATAGTACTAACATGTAATTTTAGCTACCACTAGCTCTTTGACACACCTCACATCTTCCTTAAAGATGTGAGTGTCTTTGTGGGGAGAAAAATATAATTGATATCATGTTTGTTATGACCTTGACAATTGCTCTACGTATTGTACATTTCCTTGATAATTATTTATGACAGTTAAATTTTGTTGCCAATTTTGCAGGTGTCAAACCTTTTGTATGTTGATCAACCAACTGGAACTGGCTTTAGCTACAGCACTGATTTGCGTGATATTCGTCATAATGAAAAGGGTGTTAGAAATGACCTGTATGACTTTTTGCAGGTACCTGTGTTCGCTCTTGAATCTGAATGTAAAATTCAAGAATTTTAGTGCAATTCTAAAAAGGGTGTTTTCTCTGTTTTCACTATGTTTAGATGATCCACCCACTATTTTCCTTCAATTCTACTTATAACTGAAGAGTGGCTTGTGTAGGAAATTTCCCAGAGTAGCAAATTGATCCCTATTTAAATTCCTTTTATATTTAGACAAAAATAAATACAGTGTTTTAATTTGGTAATACACATCTCAATTCATAGTAAAAATAATATAAAATAAAACTACAATTGCATCTTAACAGTTTTTCTTTTGTTTTTTTCCTCAGGCCTTCTTTGCAGAGCATCCCCAATATGCAAAGAATGACTTTTTTATTACAGGTGAATCATATGCTGGACACTATATTCCTGCTTTAGCATCTCGTATCCATCAAGGAAACCAAGCTAATGAAGGAATTCATATAAATTTGAAGGTCTATTCTGTTACATCATAGAGTAAAAAAACATTCTGAGTTTATATAGAAAACCAGTGTATTTTATTTTTAATTGTTGAACAGGGATTGGTTGGTTCCAGCCTGTGAATTGGCAATAAAGTTATGCGGTAATTTACATTTGTATTTCTTGACATATGAAGTCCACCTGCCACTGTGTTGCTGACTATGATCCATAACATTCATACATGTATATATTTAAACTACAAATATATCTTGCATATTCTTTACAAGTATATAGTTGGCATAAAACGTGGATTACTAAATCTGATTCTAAATCATTGGAAAGTTTACAAAATTCATTCGCAATTTCAGTTATGGAAGTTTATATTGAGAGCATGAGTTTGTTGATTTCCAATGATCATGTAAACTTTAAGGTTGCATTTGATGCATCCTGAGGGACTTTACAAACAGAATCGCAAGGGATATAAAATTGAATCATAAAACTACCGTTGGTTCCTCTTCTTGTTTGTCGATTAGTGAACAATAAATTTTAGAATTCTATTTAATGCTTCACCTTTAGTTTTGTTTTTTTTAAAACCAAGCTTTGAACAAAATTCATTTTGTTCTATCCTTCATTTTTAAACAAATCTAATGTGCCCTAAATATTTTATTATCATTTCACCTGAAGTAAATTGTCAAGAATCACTGCCTGTTTTTCTTTTTTTCTTTTTGACCAAACCTGTTTCTCTTCTAAAACCAATGCTCCCGCTTGTTAAGAATCTTCTCCTGGTTGGCTTCTGGTACATTTATCTTTAATATTTGTTTTAATCCTTTCAGGAACTGATGGAAAAATTGCTTGCCTGAGTGCAAATGTAGCCTGTAATCTCATTTTCAATGACATCTTGTTACATGCTGGAGGTGTAAATGTGAGCAAACAATTTCCTCCTATTCTGTGTAGTTGACATCTCATTAGTACCTTTTTTGTGACAGAGGCCTTACATGAAAGCTC
>Ga0228710_1009658_pt1 | contig 13266 bp, 16 predicted proteins | sample MedpolnodulmetaG_FD_177995 | JGI IMG/M metagenome (GOLD analysis project Ga0228710, IMG submission 177995) | Root nodule microbial communities from Medicago polymorpha collected in Santa Monica, California, United States - pink nodules | ecosystem: Host-associated > Plants > Roots > Nodule...
CCCCCCAGAGTCAATGATGTCCCCTTATAAATATATTTGCTTCCAACCCTCTTGATAATCAACCAGTTTCAGGCACTTGATCATTTTAATGTCTTGGTGACCAACCAGTTTTCGGCACTTGGTCACCTATCATTTTTCAAGTCTTTTCTCCCCACACAAACTTATACTAATTTTACTCTGAAGACTTTTAAGGGTCAATTTACCACTAAAGTTAGGATGTGCTCCTTAAAATACCTTCGTACACACTTACTCAAAGACTGCAACTTTGTGCTTTTCTCATAGAGAATTTTCACAATAAAACAAGATGTGGGTATAGGAAGAACACTCAAAACACAAGAAATCACTTTCATGTACAAAAAGAAATAGCCATTTGGAAGAGTCTTAACAAAAAATTTATGTCATAATTCACAATAAAAACAAGTTGCTTTACATGCCTTTCGCAACAAAACAAAAACATTAAAATTCAAGGGAGTTTGGGAAAACTACGACACTTGAAATTTTATTGACTTCCCCCCATACTTGGGTAAATCATTGTCCTCAATGATTTAAAAAGAAAGAAAAATTGCAAGAAATAAAAGGAAAATGAAAATGAAAGCTCACAATTTATTGGGGACCCTGTGGTGGATCCTGGAGGTTAAGGTGCTCCGTCATTCTCAAGAGCATGCGGTTATTTTGCTCGTGCATGCGATTGCCTCTTTGGACATCACCGCGTAGCCCTGAAATTTCAGCACCTTGTTTTTGTTGCTCGGTGCTTATCCTTTGGATTTCATGGTGCACAGGATCATTATGCAAGTGTGCACCTTCCTCCCCCTTATCACCACCACCATCACCATCATCTTGTACCTGTGGTTTAGTACCAACATAAAGTAAATTTTCCACCTTTTCTCTTTGAAGCCATTGACCTAATTTGGATTGGGTTGGTTTGGGTGAAGGTTTGGTTTTGGTAAGATTTTGTGTGGGAAAGGTGGTTTTAGTGATGGGTTTGAGTTCTAAGTGAGAAATATGAGTGTTGTGGTGAGGATTGATGAAGAAATTGGGGTTTTTTTTGGGTTAGGGTTAGGGGGTACACGAATTTAGTGATTTGTGGATTTAGGTGGATGATTGTTGTTTTTGATGGGTGGATTGGGTTTGGGATGAAGTTTAGAGTTGTTTTGGTTTAAAAATTGTGTGATTTGGTGAAGTTTGGAGAGAGTTATGGAGGTTTGAAAGTTTAGGTTATGGAGGTTTAGAGAGAGAAGTTGAAGGATGAAAGAGGCTGTGTTGTTTGAATGAGGGAAGAAGAAGGAAAGAAAAAAAGTGGTTATAGGGGGGATTGTGGTGGCACGGTCGTGCCTCCACAGGCACGGGCCGTGCGCCTGATTTTGGAATTTTTTGGCTTGGCAAGCCTTTTGGAAAGGCACAGTCGTGCCTCCATAGGCACGGGCCGTGCCACTGCTTCTAGTCAACAACTTTCAAATTTTTTTTCATTTTTTCGCATCATACTTGGACAAATACCTACAAAACAAATTAAAACAACACAAAACAAACAAATAAAAGAAATTAAACTCATGGGTTGCCTCCCACGAAGCGCTCGTTTAAAGTCATTAGCTTGACGATCAAAAGGTTTCTCTACCCTATACCCAACCTTTCACAAAGGGACAATGACATCAAACTGACACTAGCCCCTAGGTCACACATGGCTTTCTCAATGGTTTCACTCCCAATCACACAAGGGATGGAAAAACTACCGGGACCTATGAGATTACGCTTAGCAAGGAATTTTGGGTTTATGAGGCAGTGAAATAATTGGCTCATCACTCTCTCTTATGGCTTTCTCACTTTGTGGTTTTTTGCTGTCTATCTCACCCTCAATTGTTTTAGTTTTCACAACGTGGTCCTCTAACTTCTTACCATCCCTAAGTGTAATATCATTTATAAGGCCTTTGGGGTTGGCTTCAGTTTGGCTCTGAAAGACTTCGGGGGTTTGAGAGGAGGTAGCCACTTGTTGTGCTACTTGAGAGATTTGAGTCTCTAACATTTTGTTGTGAGTAGCAATGGAGTCCACTTTTGATGTAAGCTTGACAAGAGAGTCATTCAAAAATCCAGTTTGATTCTTAAGCTCTTGGAGCTGCTTGGATTGATTTATAACATAATTTTCCACTAAAAGTTCCAAGCTGGATTTTTGAGGGACTTCTTGGTTGTTTGCATAACCGGTGGTGTTGTTTGTCCAAAGGGATTTTGAGAAGTTTTATAAAAGTTTTTATTTGGCCTCATCCCTTGGTTTTATTGAGCATAATTTAATTGCTTAGTACTTTCAAAAGCACTACCTAGTTGGCATTCAACGTCAGTATGGCCAAATATACCACAAACTTCACATGGAGGTGAAACAGGAGCAGGTGTGACAACACTTACACTTAATTTATCAAAATTTTTAAAAAGTGTGTCCACCTTAGCATTCAATTGATCAAGGGCAGAAGCTTCATACATACCTGCCTCTTTTTTAGAGGATGAAGGAACAACCGCAGCGATGGCTCTTTCATGTGTCCACTGATAATGGTTTTGAGCCATGTCCTCGATCAAAGCATATACTACTGTGTAAGTTTTATTAATCAAAGCTCCACTTGTAGCTGCATCAACATAAATTTTTGTGGTATACAAAAGACCATTATAAAAAGTGTGGATAATGAGCCACTTCTCTAAACCATGATGAGGGAAAATCCTAAGCATTTCTTTGAAACACTCTCACGCATCGTAAAGAGATTCCCCATCTTTTAGTGAATCATGTGATTTGATTCCTTAATTGAACAATTTTACTATGGGAAAAGAATCGGGCAAGGAATGCTTGCCTCATTTGGTCCCATGAAGTAATAGAACCAACTTCCAATGAATGAAACCAAGCACTAGCTCTATCCCCTAAGGAAAAAGAAAAGAGGTGTAGCCTTACAGCCTCTTGGTTTGCCTTCAAGGTTCCACTGAGTCTTAAAAAAGTTGAAATATGAAGATTCGGATCCTCAGTGGGTGACCCGAAAAATTGATTTTGCTGCACTAAGTAAATAAGTGCAGGTTTTATTTCAAAATTTTTGTCCTCAACCGTTGGGTACATAATAACAGTGTATGGCTCATCTGAAGATGGGATTGCATACTCTCTGAGAGCGCGCTCCTCAGCCATATCGTTATCATTATGTGCGTTTCATCTTCTTTCACGGAAGAACCTTTCAATTTCAAGAACGAATTTTCCAAGACTTATGGTTCTTCGCATTCGAGAATAAAAAACTCCAAAAGTTAAAGGCAAAAAGAAAATAGAAAAAGAAAGAAAAAAAATAAAGAAAAAGAAAAAGAATTTTTTTTCCAGTCTAACCGTTATTAAAAAGTTAATCAAATTGCCTAACTCCCCAGCAACGGCGCCAAAAACTTGATGTAGTAAATCCGCAAGTGCACGACTTACCGATGTAGTAATAAAAGATATCGTTCCGACAGGGAGTTATGAATTCAATTAACTTTCAATAAGGATTAAAGAAGAGTTCAAGTTGAAAGGTTTTGTATTTTGTTTTAAAAGAAAATATAATAATAAAAAGTGCATTGGGATTATTGGTTCGTCATATTGACAAATCTTTCACAAACCAAACCCTAAACCTAGAACTTTGTGTTAGATGTATTTTTTAAAGACAAGTTTCTCTTTAGCCGATCACATCGCCTTTCGGTTTCAGTGAGTACGTTTCTCTAGCAACCACGCCTATTCTCATGGTTGATTGCTATTGAAATCCTTGAAGCACGAAACTTTATTGTCTCAAGGGTTGCTAGACTATTCTCATGTTTCGCAATCCTTGTCTAATTTTACTTGTTCTAATATCGAAACTTCATATTTCGATACTTCGCTTGATATTTGTGATTATGAATTAACAAGTATTAACCCTCTTCTGTCGCTTTATGAATTTGATACTTGTTAATTCATTATAAAAACGGTGAAATAGATTAGAAAATAGATTTACATAAAATTAGGGTTCGAGGCTTGGTTTGATAGGGATTAGGTCGTTAGACTCATCCAACAATCCCAAGACAAAAAGAGACTACTCACTCATGTTCATTGTAGACATAGAAGAGAAGAAGAAGAAGAACAACATAAAATAACAATAAAATAAATGTGAACTTGTATTCAAAGAAACAATTGTCACTTATTATTTCCAAGAATAAAAGATGAATGAATATGTTTGCTAGCTGTTTTATTTATAGTCTACAACTACTTAAGCCCCAAGAAATACATCAATAGAGTGGTCCACAAGAAACTACGGGCTTTAGGTCAGAAAGAAATTAAATAGGCAGCTTGTCGGAGAAGCAAAAACAGCAAAAGGAGTGTTGTGGTAGTGGCTTCATATTTTTGTACCAAATCTTCGTATTTTTGGCCCGAATCGGCTCCAAATCTCCTTTCTTTTGCTCCAAGACTCAATCTTTCAAATATTTGTTCCTGAAATTAAATAACTTGCAATTGAAGTAAAATAGTTCTAAAAAGAAAATAAAAACATATTAAATCTAAGTAAAACAGACTCAAATAATATATAAAAAGCATTAATTAATGACTCATCAACCATCACATGCTATATCTTGTTCAAATTCCTTAATAACACAAGCTTTGTTCAGAAACCTGAGATATAAAAGTTAGTTTCAAATATTTCACCAAAATTTATGGAATATGCAAAAGATAAAAAGACACATTACAAAAAGATGTATAATGAATTAGAGAAAATGAAAATGAAAATAATATAAAAGTTAAAAAGACACATTACAAATAATATATTTCACTACATAAGTTTGATACAATGCATGACAATGAAAATCGTCTCCTATCCATTTGTTGAAAATGAGCTAAAATGACAGCATTGCTAATTCTTAATAGAACATCTCTTTCAATATAAGTTACAAGACGGTCATTTAGCCATTGATCATCCGTTTTGTTACTTAATTTACTCTTCACAACTTTCATAGCTGAAAAAACACGTTCAACATTTGCAGTTGCTACCGGCAAGAGCAAAGCCAACTTCAAAAGTTTATAAACCATAGCAAATGTGTTGCACTTATTTGTTTCCACAAGTTTTGCATACAACTTAACAACTTTTGGGTCAGATCAAACATTTGTAACATAATTCTTAAGTTGAGTGCGTAACGCCACTTCTGGAACATCTATAAAGTCATTTGGATAAAATTCAGCCATCCTCAATAATTTGTTCACATCAAAAGCTGCAAGTAACTTTGCACATACGGTGTTGTACGTATTGTACGTGTTTTATCTATTGGAAAAAAAACAGGAAAAAGCATGTGGAGCTTTAGCTCCACATTGCTCCAATGTGGATCCGTCCCTGGCCACGCCAATCTGAGCAGCTGCACCAAAACCACCTCCTACCTAGATAAACAATCCCTAGGATTCCAACACCATTCGTAAAACATAAATGCACTAATTTTGAATCTAGGGTTTATAGGTTTTTACCCCCTTGTAATATATGTCATTTTTGGTTTTCCCCCCTGTAAAATATTTCTTTTGATTTACCCCCCTGTAAAATATTTTTGTTTTGATTTACCCCCCTAATAGGCCAAACAAACACAAAAAATTCTTAAAAAAAAAATAAAATTGGTTTTTGTTTGGCCTATTAGGGGGGTAAATCAAAACAAAAATATTTTACAGGGGGGTAAATCAAAAAAAATATTTTACAGGGGGGAAAACCGAAAATGACCTATATTACAGGGGGTAAAGACCTATTAACCCTTGAATCTATTAAGACACCAACACCAAGATAAAGCCTTAACGCATCAAAAATCTCCACGACATTCTTATTTACCCCCTTAAAAATCCTATCATTCCTCTCAAGCCAAATAGACCAAATGGTAGCATGCCAAATCATCAAAAGACCTTTCCTCAATTTTTTGGAACCAACCTCGTTAAACCAATGATCAAGATGTGTTCCTAAAGACGGCGGAGTAATAAAGTTCACATTCACCCAATTGAACACCATGACCCACACTTTAGACACCACCTCGCAATGAAGAAAAAGATGAATTTCCGTCTCCACCCTCCTCCCACAAAGGACACAAAAACACCCATCCTCACCTCCATCCAACACTCGACGCAAAGCAAGGTTCGCCCGGGTTGATATGCGATCTTGGAGAAGGGTCCAAGAAAATGCTAAAACCTTCAACGGTGCCGGACTCATCCAAATATAATTTAACACCCTTTTTTCCCCTCCATCAATCTCCATATCAACCGCTTCCATTCTCTCAAGTAAAGAATAACAATACTTTACCGAAAAATAACCCCCATCTTTAAGCTTCCATTCCCAAGCATCACTCCCTCCCACCTCCACAAAAACTCCAATACACCCTAACAAATTGTTAACAAGGCCTACTTCCCACACAAAAAGTTGGTGCCTCCAAGAAAACCTTCTCTCACCGACACCATCCAACACCAACCACAAATCACACACACATGCCCCGTTTTGAGTAGAAAGAGAATAAAGACGCGGGAACGCTACTCGTAAAGGAACACTCCCGACCCATGGATCATCCCAAAACTTTGTGGACAATCCATTTCTCACTTTCCGCACCACTTCCGGATTAAACCAACTAATCCCCTCTCGGACATCTAAAGCCATTAAATCTTTCCACCATCAATTGTACTTACTCTTTTTTCAATAAAACTATTTAACGCTATCCATTTGAAAATTTCATGTTTGTTTTTTTAAAACAAAGTTTTTTTTCTTCGTTATTTACTTCTTTTAAACAAATATTTGTTACATATAATAATGGTTCGATGAAGAGATTAAATTCTATAAACTAGATGATAAACATTGTTAAAATATCAAGTGAAAAATTAAAATAAAAAACAATTTTGATGAAAAAATACAAGACTCCATGAAGTTGGAATATATTTTAGTTTGCTTTACAAACAATATTTAGATTATTGACAACTGTTTGTTATAAAAGATAGATAAAGTCATTTGTGTGCAAAAGGATAAAAATTTGTTCGAGAGTGAGAGTAACAAGAATACTGTGTAGAGAAAAAAACATGGAATTTATTGAAGAGAGATATTGTGTGTAAAAAAATTAAAAATACAAAAAAGATATTGTGGGGAAAGGATAAAATGAGAGTATAATAAAATAATACTACAAAATTTCTTTTCTTTGATTTGAACGTTCTATTCTAAAATGACATTTAAAGAAGAGTCGTCCCTTAAAAAAAACGTAAAAAAGAATAAAGAGCACAAGTACATTTAAATTGATTTTTCAAAAAAAAATACATTATTAAATTGTGTGAATATGTATAAGGATTCATTTGATCTGCTAAAATTTAAATATTGAATAAAACAATACAAAAAAGAGCAACACAACAAAAGACTGAACATCGTGCACAAACTTTTATGATAACGTTGTTTTTTTTTGTTTTTTTTGTGGAAAATGCTAACAAGTGCTCTAAGCTCACTTGTTAAGAAGTATAAAATAAAAACTTTATCTTATAAATTGTGCATTTAATATATTAAAACAATAAAAAGTAACTTTTTCTGCCTACATTTCATCAATTATTTCTAATATTGAAAGTACCCAACACTTGCTTATTTTTTCTTTAGCAAATCAAACGCGTGAATTATATTTAGTGTTGTGAGGTGCAACCTCACACACTCTAGTAAGAACAAAAACACGCACTTTCATGGCTTTACATCATGAAACAAGAATTTTAGTTCACTTCTTCACATCACCTTCAAGTAACAAGAATTGCACATCCATGGCTTCCTTCATTGCAAAATCCATATCCATCATGTTTGACACCGTTTCTTCAGTCATTTCCGAAGTGAAGGCCATTTTCTTCACTCTCTGCACCATGTTCCTTTGCCTTTTCTTTGGCATGACAAACCTTGTTTTTCTTAGCCTTTTTATAACCCCCTTTCAACTCAACACCCTAATTGTTCATCTCGACTCTATCACCATAACATCCCTCAATACTGAAGCCGTTAATTTAATGGCCACATTTAATTTATCATTATTTTTCCATGCTCCCAACTATGATCAACAAATCGTTTCTTACAAAGACGTTGAGGTGATCGTTTGTTGGTCAGGAAAAGATGATATTTTTCTTGGCAGAACAATCTTGTCACCGTTTACCCAAGCGCCCGATAGTGTGACTATGAGTAGGGCTGGGGTAACGGTACCCCACCGGTATCAGTAACGACAGTATTGCTATCGGACATGGTGCTGAAAGAGATCGAGGATCGGTGCAAATTGGGGTGATTTTGTTGGGATATATGTTGATTGATAGTGCTTCAGAATCAATGACATTCAAGTTTGGCCCAAATGCTGTAAAATTTCCAGCTGGTAGCCAAAATGGTGCGTGGACTTGGGTGATTCCTCGCCCAATATTGATGCATAATATAGTTTGTATTTTGAGTTAAATATTGGTGCTCTTATTTACTGTGTTGCTTTGAAGTTTATTTATTTGATATGCTGTATATGTGATGTTCAATGGAGACTTAATTGTTTTATAAATCATAGCATATGTAAATCAATCATAATCCATCTCTTCTGACAATTATGGTGATTAATTGATAAAAATAATTACTCTTATAATTATAGATATACACTTTTGTGGTGTGGCATGTGTGTTTTAGTTAGTTTGAATATATGACATGAAATCTATATGTTATCATGCATAACTTTAATTAACACTAGATTTGTTGTTAATGTTATTACCAAGAAGCAAGCTTTGGATATGGTACCTCTTGTATTGTATCTCTATAAAATAAATCACAGGGTCACCTATTTTTTTTTATTTAAATTAAACTATATTTATATAACTTTCCAAAGCATAAGACGTAAGATTATGGTGATCCGTTCTCACTGTCTACCGTTGTTATTTTGGCCTCTTGCTACTCCATCAAAGATTCTCAACTCTTTGATGATGAATTGCCCCTTAACCACCAACTATCTCCCTATTGTGCTGTCAAATAGCTAATCATCACTCAAGGTCATGTTTTGCTTACCCCATCATTATCCGATTCGAGATTTTTTTTTTGGTGATGGCTGGGGTTTGAACCTCAGACCTTGCATATATTATGCATTGTCCATACCAACTGAGTTAAGCTCGCGAGGACTCCGATTCCAGATCTAATGTCATTGTTGGTGATTTTATGATTTCCATGTTATTTTGCTTTGCTTTATTTTAGTGGTTTGTATCGGGTGTGTTTGGTATTTGAAAGTGACTTGGTTTACTAATACAGTATTGAGTAATTGGATTATAATGGCTTTAGCTAAATTCAGCATTCTCTTGGCCTTACAAATAAATTGTCTAACAATAAAATTAATCGAACCCTAGCCTTTCTCAATCTCTGCTCTTCCATTCTCTACGACATCTAGTGTACGTCAACGCCTTTTCAAGTTGCCATTCCATGTGCACGACACTTTTCTTTGTGCACGATTTCATCTCTGACACGACTTTTCTTTGTGTGCAATTCCTTGTCCAACAGCTAGACCCCTTCTCGAGGGTGGCTCACTGGCTTGAGCTAAATGATGGATTGAAAGAGTTAAGAAATTAAAGCAATTAACTTATTAACATTTTATAAAAGGCCCCTTCTCTATGCATGAAAGCGTGATTTGGTGCGATCCATTCTCCAACGACGCAACCTTTATCTAAGATAACCTTATAATCTTTTTGCTCGATTACATTGTTGAAGTTGTTTGTAGTTTGTTGCTAGTCCCACATCATTTAGGTTCACAGGTTGTTGAATGTATAAATATATATAAGTATCCTCATCCTTTGAATGAGCTTTTAGGATGACATTTAAGCCTATTTAACATAAATGGAATTCTTTAAGTTACATTTTTATGAAAAAATGTAGACAATTATTTCACATATATGATGTATAACTTACATTTTTATGAAAAACTATTCAAAATAACTTGTCATTTTAATCATGTTTTTAAATTTTATTATCTCCAAAAAATGTCGTGTCAAAAGTTAAAAATGATTTTTTATGATAGGCTATTCAAACAAACAAATTCTCATTTGAATCTTTCTTTAAAGTAAATCTGTGTTAAAATAATTATAGCAAAAAAATGATATTCTATAAAAATCTGTTATAATTGATAATTTTAGATACTCGAAGCATTGACAATTACTTCAGATGCTTGATGATCAATTTTGTACTTGATTCTTATTACAACATGGATTTTATTTTATATATTATAACTTGGTCTCCCATCTGAATTTTCTTTGGCTGACTCTGCCATCAAGCCTACTCATTTGCGACGAAAACAAATATGGCTATTCAATTTCAATGTGAATCATGATCATTTCCTATTAAGAATTTTTGCAATATAACAATATGTCCGAAGTTCAAAATATATATCAACCACAATTTTTGAGACTTCATCATCTTTATCTCCACAAAGCCTTCCATATCTTGAGTCCACCTCATTAATCCTTAGTTAACTCTTCAACTGCAGGTCCACGAAACTTTTATGATAAATTGTTTTGTTTTTTTATAGGAAATGATAACAAGTGCTCTAAGTTCATTTGTTAAGAAGTTTAAAATGAACACCTTATCTTAGAAATTGTGCATTTAACATATTGAAACAAAGAAAGTAACTTTTTCTGCCTAAATTTCATCAATTATTTCTAATATTGAAAATACCCGACACTTGTTAGTATGACGCTTATTTTTTCTTTAGCAAATCAATCGCCTGAGTTATATTTAATGTTGTAAGGTGCGACCTCACACACTCTAGTAAGAACAAAAACACGCACTTTCATGCACCCTTTTCCCTCTATTTATAACAACACTTTTAGTTCACTTCTTCACATCACCTTCAAGTAACAAGACTTGCACATCCATGGCTTCCTTCATTGCAAAATCCATATCCATCATGTTTGACACCGTTTCTTCAGTCACTTCCGAAGTGAAGGCCATTTTCTTCCCTCTCTGCACCATGTTCCTTTGCATTTTCTTTGGCCTTACAACCCTTGTATTTCTTAGCCTATTTATAACCCCATTTCAACTCAACACCCCCATTGTTCATCTCGACTCTATCACCGTAGCATCCCTTAACACCGAAGCCGTTGATTTAACAGCCACATTTAATTTAACATTATTTTTCCATGCTCCCAACTACGATCAACAAATTGTTTCTTACAAAGACGTTGAGGCCATCGTTTGGTGGTCAGAAAAAGATGATATTTTTCTTGGTAGAACAATCTTGTCACCATTTACCCAAGCGCCCGATAGTGTGACTATGATTAGGGCTGGGGTAACGGTAGGCCCCGGGATCAGTAACGACAATGATATTGCTATCGGACTTGGTGCTGAAAGAGATCGAGGATCCGTGCAAATTGGGGTGATTTTGTTGGGGTATATGGTGACGGATAGTGCTTCAGTATCAATGACATTCAAGTTTGGCCCAAATGCTGTAAAATTTCCAGCTGGTAGCCAAAATGGTGCGTGGACTTGGGTGATTCCTCGCCCTATATTGATGCGTAATTTCATGGTCTAATGTTATCAAGTGGCAGGGTGTATCATCTTTGTAGACCTTTTTTGTTCACCTTGTTTCATGAATTAATTAATGAGAAATGCTAAAGACAAACTCTCTAACACACTCTATTAAACACACTCTCTATTAGTGGTCCATGTCATCATTATTTTAAATCATGTAATTGGCAACCGATTCTGCTGGTTTGCTGGTTTGAAACGTGTCTCAACTCTCAAGTATCCATTCCAACTGTCTCAAGTTTATTTAATTTCAAATTGCAATGAGGCCTTCTGCATCTCCGACCCCATTTTGGATCTGTTTGTGTTAGATTTCAATGACAAAGACATAAATTTTTAATTTATTTTTTCTAATGGAATGGATAAATATATTCTGCATTATAAAATTGTATGAATTTTGGTCTTTGAGATGATACCAATAGGCAATTCGATGAAATTTTTTGTGAATTTATGGATTTTGACATTCATTACACTATAAAACTAATTATTTTGCCTTTATTTCAAAGGGATAGTGATTTCGGTTTTCGACCCGTTGAAATCCACCAAAAAAAAAAATTGGGTGTTATCATATATTATTTTGGTACAAGCAACATCTATGGGAAAACGCTTGACACAAGAAGAAATCAAGGATAAAAACAATGTCGCAGATGGCACAAAGTTGTAGAAAAAGAAATTCAAAGAATCCATTGAAAGTTATTATTTGCATAAAGGAGGAAGATGTGTTTTCAAAAACCTCCAAAACTGATTACCCAGTAAATTATTTTAAAATAGTGATGATGTGGACCAATGATAGAGAGTGTGTTTAATGGAGTGTATTAGAGAGTTTGTCAATAACATTTCTCTTGATTAATATAATGATATGTTCAATGGAGACTTGCTTGGTTTTATAAATCATAGCATATGCAAATCAATTTCAATCGATCTCTTCTGGCAATTATGGTGATTAATTGATAAAAAAAAATAGTCTTATAATTATAGATACACATTTTTGTGGTGTGGCATGTGTGTTTTAATTTGTTTGAATATATGAAATGAAATCTATATGTTATCGCATAACTTTAATTAACACTAGATTTGTTGTTAATGTTATTAGCAAGAAGCAAGCTTTGGATATGGTACTTCTTTGTATTGCTACTCATGGTCGAGTTTCCGGATGAAAAGCATTAAGGCCGTGGTTTGCTGTTGGAGAAAGGCTGTGGTTTGCCAACATGGCAAACATTAAGGCCGGTAACATTATTCCTAATGATTTGGAGTATCATCAGAGGAAAATGTTCTTCAAGGATGCAAGCCACTATCTGTGGGATGATCCTTATCTGTTTAAGGTAAGCACTGACGGTTTGATTAGACGTTGTGTTGCAGGTGAGGAAGCTAATAGTATCATGTGGCACTGTCATAGCTCAGCTTATGGGACCCACCATAGTGGAGAAAGAACCACTGCAAAAGTCTTACAAAATGGCTTCTGGTGGCCCACCCTTTTCAAGGACGGCCAAGACTTTGTAAAGCGGTGTGATAAATTCCAAAGGACAGGTAACATTTCTAAGAGGAATGAGATGCTCCTAACAGGAATCATTGAAGTTGAACCATTTGATTGTTGGGACCATTCCATTCCTCTTACTTTTTTCTCCATATACTTGTGTGTATTGACTATGCCACCAAATGAGTTGAAACAATACCTTGTGTTGCTAATGATGCTAAGACTGTTGTCAACTTCTTACAGAAGAATATTTTCACTAGGTTTGGAACCCCTAGAGTCTTGATCAGTGATTGGGGG
>Ga0228710_1009661_pt1 | contig 13264 bp, 6 predicted proteins | sample MedpolnodulmetaG_FD_177995 | JGI IMG/M metagenome (GOLD analysis project Ga0228710, IMG submission 177995) | Root nodule microbial communities from Medicago polymorpha collected in Santa Monica, California, United States - pink nodules | ecosystem: Host-associated > Plants > Roots > Nodule...
TTTTTGAGTCAATTATAAAAAAAAAATATATAAATTTTTAAGTTCGCGGGGCATTTTGCACATAAGTGCAAAACTTCAGGGGGGGTATTTGCAAAACGTGATGTTGACTAACAGAAGAATTTGACGGAGGGGGTAAATTGATTAACGTTATGCAATTTCAGGGGGGTAATTGAAGTTTTGTTAATTTTAAGGGGGTAATTGACGAAACTTACAATTTCGATGGGTAATTGCCTATTTACTCATTAAATGCGAAACCAAAGTAATAAATTAGTTAATTAAAATTGAAACTTTTAACTTGAGGAAAGAATGATGTAAAACCAATTCAAGGAGCATACTTTTCTCTAATGAATGGGCACATCGATTTTTGTCATATTTAGAAATTTCCAATGGTCTTATATTTTTAAGAGATGCATAAATGTTTGCACTATAATAAATGCGAACAAGTGTCTATTGTTTAACGAACCAAAAGAAGTAATTTTTACATGGATAATTTTTTTATCAAGAATTTTTGAATAGATGATTTTGTAATTATTTTACTATGTAGTTTTACTAATGGTCGTATATTTTTAAGAGATGTATAAATATTTGCACTATAATAAATGCGAACAAATGTCTATTGTTTAATGAACTAAAAGAAGTAACTTTTACATGGATAATTTTTTTATCAAGAACTTTTGAATAGATGATTTTGTAATTATTATGTAGTTTTATCATACTTTGTTCAAATTGTGGAAAGAAAAAAGAACTTACAACATTGAAAAGATAATGGGCATCAACCAGATCACTAAAACGAATATCAACAACTACAAAGTGAAAAATCAACACTATCTTTATAGAGAATTAAGATAACAATCGTTAACAAAGACACAACTTAAACATCCTTAAGTTTCATAAAAATCTTCATAGAAAATTAAGATAATGATCATTAACAAAGACATAACTTAAACATTCCTAAATCTTATAAAAGTGTTCATAGAAAATCAAGACAATAATCATCAACAAAGACATAACTTAAACATTTCTAAGTTTCATAAAAGGGACGTTAGTGGCAAATATATACTTTAATTGTAGGGAAAATAATATCTCTTATAGTAGACATTTCCTCCTTCTAAACCATGTTAGCATGGTAGGCATTTCCTCCTTCTAAACCTTGTGCTTCTTTAAAATAAAATAGAAATTAAATGACAAATATTTGTTAGTTTATAGCTAGGGAATTGAACCCATGATCTTTTTATAATTTCACGTACTTCTCAAAATAGCAAAATTAAACACCAAATTAAAGAAGAACTAACAAAACAAATTGGAAAGTTAAAAAAAATAAAATAAAATAGGTCATTATTTTAGGGTGAAGGCAGATTATTCTAGAATTTTTTTTTTTTAAGGCAACAATTTTATTAATGTTATTACTAATAGGATAAAATACACTTTTGGAGTTACTCTGGTCTCTTAGGTATGTTTAATTTCTAATAATATTTCAAACCTTCCTAAAATTTAAGTGATATTTGTACATCGATTTGATGATAATTTTGATGATAATTATGTTTTTCTCTCTTTTTCTCTCTCTCTTTTTATTAGTCAAAAACAATTGAGAGAGAAGAAGTAAAAGAGAGGAAAAAAAATCTTGTGAGTATGTGAGAGAAAGTTGTCCAAAAGTTATCACAAAATAGTTATACAAAATATCATTTCTCAATTTCAAAACCTCACATATTTAGAAATCAACAGAATATCATTTCTCAATTTACAAAATATCAGTTCTCTCTCTTTTTTTTTTCTTTTCCTCCTTCAAATTTTTTTCTTCTTCTTCTCCTCCTTCAAAAAAAAAACAACAAAAGAGAGAGCTCAAAAAAAACAAAACAAAAGAGAGAGCTAGTCTAATGTAGTACTGATTATTTTCTCAAAAACCAGAAGTGTCTTTAAAATTTTCACCACAGCAAAAACTTGGTCAGAATATTCCATGAGAAAAACAGAATCAAACCTTTACACGTCATGAACCATACCAACTCATTTAAACATTCTTTCTGTTCAAATTCGAATTTTCCAGAACCCACTCTCAAACATTCTAGATTCTTCTCTTTTCAATATACTTATTTCCCATCACTAAGCAATTCCATTCCATCACTTTTCACCTACGCATTTCCACAAACACCTTCGCTACACTCTTCTTCTACGCATTTTCACAAACACCTTCGCTACACTCTTCTTCTACGCATTTTCACAAACACCTTCATCACAATGGCACAAGACACCACCGTCACAGTCTACAACGCCACCACAATCACCACCGACCCAATCCAAAACCCATACTCATTCAAACTATCCCTCACCCAAACCCTCCGCGGCGGCGCAATTCTCCACGTCACAAACCTCCACCAAGCCAAAATCGCCGAACAAGCCGGCGCCTGCGCCGTCACCGTCTCCGATCAACAACGCATGACCGATCCTTCCCTCATCAAATCCATCAAACACTCCGTTTCAATCCCCGTTATCTCCCCCGTCAGAATCGGCCATTTCGTCGAAGCTCAAATCCTCGAAGCCACCGGCGTTGATTACATTGACGAAAATGAATCTCTGACCATCGCTGATGATCAGAATCACATCAACAAACACAATTTTCGAACACCGTTCATAAGCTCAGCGCGTAACCTCGGTGAAGCGCTTTGTAGAATTAGAGAAGGTGCAGCGATGATAAGGATTCAAGGTGAGGTGGAAAATTCAGGTAACATTGCGAAAACTGTAATGCACGTAAGGTGTTTGATGAAAGAACTGAGAGTGCTTAGTAATATGGATGATGATGAAGTTTTCGCGTTTGCGAAGAGAATTCAAGCGCCTTATGATATTGTAGCGCAGACGAAACAGATGGGTAGATTACCTGTTGTTCATTTTGCTGCCGGCGGGATTGTGACTCCCGCCGACGCAGCATTGATGATGCAATTGGGGTGTCATGGTGTGTTTGTGGGGACTGAGGTTTTTGGTTATGAGGATTGTTTTAAACGTGTTAAGGGTATTGTTCAAGCTGTTAGGAATTATAATGATCCTCATGTTTTGGTTGATATTATGATGGGTCTTAATCTTGGTGGTGGTGGTGATGATGATAGGGTTGAGAATGAATGAGTCATTTGGTTTTGAAAATGTATAGCTTTTTAGCTACATTGTTGTGCTGTATTGTTATAGAATAAAAATAATAATAGCATTATATGATTTTGTATCAATGAGGGTTTTGTATGTAAATTAAGCAAATGATTATGATATAATGTAATATGATATATGTTATGATTTTTTTCCCTTCTAAAATTGATATTGTCTTGCATCTATGTTGATCTTAATTGCCTAGTTCAATTGGCCATTTTCTATAACCAAGTTTGGTAATGAACTTCAATTAAGGATGAATCATTTGAGAGAATCTGAATTTAAATCGTGATTGGAACAATCATTGTGTAGACTTTACTTCCTTTTCGTTCAAACTCTGGATTACCATAAGCATTTTCTCTTGGGAACCGGAGGTTAAAGTTAAACCCAAAAAAAGTGGTCATTTTGTTTATGGAAATTAAGAGAAAATGGTTTCTTTCTATGTGAGTTTGGTATCTGGTTTGCTCAAAATTTTGTAGTTAACTTGGCCTTTTTTATTTGTGAAATTAAAAATCGAAGGTTCCTTATGGTGTGAGTTTGTTTAAGTTGATTTGATTTGATGATCGCCAATTGTTCAATAGGCTCCTTTCCTACATGAGTAAGCTTCTCAGTCAATACGAAAAGGATTGGGATAGAACCATTTGGTGATGAAAATGTCTAGCTTTCTTAGTTACCTTGCTTTATGTCACTCTTTTATGTTATTATACAATAATAACATTACTTGAATTTGTATCACTGAGGACTTCGTATGTAATTAAGTGTATTATATTCTTTTTTTACGGATTGATGCTATCATTGACGTTGTCTTACATTTGGATAGTTCTTTCATTTAGCAACCATATTATGAGTATGATGACTCTACCATTGCCGAATCGTGACTAATCTCTTTTAAGAAATTCTGTTAAGCAATGAGCACACAAGGTTGATTTTCTCCTTGCACAAGAGTTAGAGGTTGAATTTGTGACGACATACTTATTACTTAAGATGTCTTAAGTCTCTTACTACTCAGACCAATGACATGTTGTCCTTGTCGTGCATCTAGGTTGCTCTGATTGACGAGTTAAAATAAAATGGTTCCTTGTTGTGAGTTTTGTTAGATTTAAGTTGTCAATCATCAATTCTTGCTCCATCGACTCCTTTTCTTACATATAGGCTTTGAACTCGATGCATATGAGGAGAACAAATATTTGTCATTGTTAATGAATATCAAATACAAGATGTTTTGTGGACATGTAACAACGGAATCAAATATAAGATGTTTGGCAGACATGTAACAAAGGTGATTTTAGAGGTCTCTAAAGCGCAAAACCTGGATTCATCCAAAAGCATCACACAATCCCTTTCGGTTGAAATCAATTTTGAGGATTCTAAAATGTAAAATCTAATACATAGGCTATCCTCAAATTGATTTCAACCAAAGCAAGCAGTTAGTTTAGTTTGATGCTTTAATATAACAACTGAATTTTGATCGTTGAGTGCACCTTACGTCCTAAACTGTTCCTGCATTTGAATGTTTTCATTGTTAAATTGGCCTTTTCTGAATATTGGCATTGTCTTGGATTTAGTTGGTTTGAATTGCTGAGTTGGTCTTTTTGTATGTGAAATAAAGAACAAAAAGGTTCCTTTATGTGAGTTTTGTTAAATTGAACTTGATGATTGACAATTGTTGTTCTATTGACCCTTTCTAATATATACATAAGTTTCACAATTAACTAATAGAAGATGGAGGACAAATATTTGGAAATTGTATTTGTATGAATATAAAATGTTTTATAATGAATATAACAGCTGAATTTTGATTGTCTTGAGTGAACCTGCCATTCTAAATTGTTTCCTGCATTTGAACGTTTTCATTCTTAAACAAGAACCTCAGTGTAAACTCATAAGCAGCAAATACAGCACCATTCACAACAAATGCTCTGGCAACCGCAGTTCCTAAACCGCGCCACAACACAGGGTATCCTTCTTCTCTGACGCTTTTCGTGATGCAATCATAGACGCCTTTGTATTTTATAGCAGAAGGCGTTTGAGCTTGTAGTCTCGTCTTCACAACATCAAAAGGGTAGCAACAAACCCAACTTGCTACCCCTGCTAATCCTCCAGACACCAACATAGTATTCAAACTTTCTTGACCACTTTTTCTACAACCTGGATGCAACAGTTCCCTCATGTATTCATATGTCCAGAAGTAAAAACCATGAGAAGGTACATCCCTCATTATAGTGATGCCAAGTCCTCGATATATGCCACGCAAACCTTCTTTTCTCCATATGTTTTTAGCTACTTTTACAGGAGTTGTTCCAGATTCTTTTGACTGGTTTGCGTTTTGCAGCTGAAGTCGAATTTTGATCAACTCCACTGGTGAAAGCAATAAACTTTGAAGACCTCCTGTGCCCATTCCGCCTAATGCAACACTCTTGTAGGATGGAGGATCTTTAGCAGAATCAGATGGGTCAAATGCCCTTGAGAGAACTGCATATGTTTGAAAAACCACAGCATTCTGCCACGCAAAACGAAAATAAAAAATTAATGATAGACAATGAACTTTAGTTTCACTTTAACATCTCATATGAAGGGATAATATGAAGTAAGAAAAAAATAAAACAATGATACAGTCAAAAAAATGAAATAGAATTGATCTATATGGTTGCAATATCCAAATTTTTAGACATTTTTCCTGGTTATATCTTTACACTACATAACATTGACATCAAATGATTCAAAGACCATTTCTTTGATGTTGCAATAGCCTTTGAATGCCATATTGATATGACTATACATGACCCAGTGGCCAGTGGCACCCACAAACTTCATATGTAGATAACTGGATAATATGTCAATTTTGTACCTTATTATGCAGTTATGTTCATGTCATCATATTGGTAGGTGGGTGAACAAAAAATGTTTTGATGCATCTAATTGATTTGACATCCTAGGAAATTATAAATATTCTTTGCTGGCTTGACACAATTTTAATGTCATAATCACAAGTGATCAACATTTATGAATTTTTTGAATGACCTCATCTTAGACATTGAATCACATGACATAGGCCCATGTAACAGTTGTAGAGTTTATTTATTTTTTTGTGAAAAGAGTTTTTTTTGGGATTCAGATCCACCTCACCTGGCTAATGTGAAAATATTTAATATTGCTTGAGTTGGAAAAAGGTATCAAAGAGGCACTGATCCTAATCTTAATCTAATCCTAATCCTTTATCTAAACAAATCAAAAGGCAAAACCAATATAAGTTTAAACAAATATAAAATTAATAAAAGGAATTAGGCATTCGGATTAATGAGTATATTCCGAATAAAAAAGTACCACCAATTAAGATTAATTTATTCCCCACAATCACAACCGATTCCTATCATACCAGCCATACTTTTTTTTTTTGTCTTCCAAATTGCATCCATCAGAGATTCAAAGAACATTAAGAATCCTTCACAAACCAAATTCATGAAAGAGATGACAAAAGATGTTTTGTGACATAATCCACACTTGCAACATCATGTTGATAAGATACACATAACAAAAACCATATCTAAAAAATTAACATTATCCTATTCACATGAATCCAACTGCAAATTTGTGATGATGATGCATCTAAACTCAAGAAAGAGTAAAATGACATAAACCCAATTGATGATTTATGCCAGATCGAAGGATCTTATCAACGTTCATAAACGATAAATCATAGCATCGATTAAGCGCTATGAGCGCCATCATATAGTTTTATATCATCATCTAGCATACAAAAAAAAAAGAAAAAAAATTACCTGAAAAGTAACTGATGCCAATGGTGCACCCATGCCACGGTACAAAGAACAAAATCCTTCTTTAGACAACATTTGTCTAAGGATGTTAAAAGCGGAACCATTTTGGCCACCACTTTGTTGTCTGATTCTAAGAGTATCCAAAGGATAACCAGAAATTACACCAGCAGTGCCTCCAAATCCACCAGCCACAAATTCTCTACCTGAACTACTTGCAAGAAACTCTGGCCAGAAATCCATTCTATCCTTACTCTCATTCCTCAAAAACAAATCACCCTTTTGATTTTGCGATTTCTAAACAATGTTATCACTAATAATATCTACAAAAGTTGCATAAAAAAGATTGTATCTTTATGGAGATTTCAATAATGGCACTTTACAAATCTTCCAAATAGAATATATAAAAAATGATTTTCCTTTAGATAGAAAAAAAATGAAACTATTTCCTTAATTTGACAAGCCCAAAACAGAAGACAATTCCTTTACGTTTCTATGTACATGAATTCTTCATGTCAAAATAAGGATTTTTTTTTTCTATCTAATGATTTGGAGAGAAAAAGGAAAGGGAAAAAAAGTTTGAATCCTAATCGCAGCTTTTGGTTATATAAAGGCAAAAATAAGAGGCACCGGTGGCTATTTTGTTTGCTATATTTGATGTGTTAAGGAGAAGGGACCGGATTACATGTTGTAAGAGAAAAAACGTATTTACATGCAATAGACAATCTTGGTCGTTAATAACCATCAGTGATTTATATAGTCAATGCTCACCAATGTTTTGCATATAAATGCAGTCAATGATACTTTTCAAATATCAAGATAGATGATGATATTTTGTTTTTATAGCAAAACTGATGATATTAATAAGGAGTATATTTGGAAGAAGAAGAATATTATATTGATCTTATATTTAGAGGCAAATATGTTTTGCAAGTAGTCTTGTAACCAGGGATAGAAGAAGTATTTATATTGATCTTTCAACAATGACACCAACGAAACTCAAAATTCGAGTCTTCAGACTCAAAATTTGATTTTTTACTGATAGATCAAACTCTTATATCCTAAAGTGAGAAATTTTAAAATAAAAAAAAATTAGCACAAAACTTATAAAAATGAATCAAATTTTGTTGAGTGCAAAATTTAAACATAAATCAAGGAGTAATTGAGGTCTCTATGTCAAAGTATTATTAATTTGTCAAATTATATTTTTAAAATTTTATTTTACGAATATTCTGAAAAAAATAATTTTACGAAAGATTTTTTAAGAAATTTGATATTTGTATAATCATTTTGAAAAAACTTTTACAGAACTCTCTCATACTTCCATTTTGTTTTGGGAAATACTAATGAGTATCAAATGAAACTCTTTAAGAATCATAAAGGGTAGTTTTTTTTATGAAAATGTGTGTATTCAATACTCCATTTAGTCACTATTATAAACAAAATACCACTTTTTAGACTAATTGAATAGTTGATGTATGTAAATGCACCATTTGTTCAATGAATATAAAAAATATTTTTTTTGCTTACAATAGTGAACGAAGGGAGTATATTGAAAATTAAAATATTTGATTTTTTAAAAAATATTCTTTTAATTTGAAATGGTTGAAGAGTGTGCATCAGGACAGGTAAGCAAGATTAGTTTGATTTTACTCTCTCTTTCACTATTGTTTTTAGCCAATAAAAAAAATAAAATTATACTAAGTGATTTTAAAAGATCTTTTTATCATGAAAAAGTTTTGTGATATTCAATCAAGACTTTTTGCAATTTAGAAAAAGTCTTTAAAAAAAGTCTTGTGGTATTCAATTAAAAAAATTTGTCATTTAAAAAAAATCTTGTGGTATTCAATCAAGACTCTTGCGAAAGAGAGTGTGTTAGGATCATTTTTTTTTTTCAATGAGTCTTTAAAATTCATAAATCTGTTGAAATTTTTTGAAATCCACAAAATCATTTCAAATCCTTTAAAATCTTATGAGTTAAATCCATCCAAATTGTAAATCTCGATTATCTTTTAAAATCATCAAAGTCATTAAAATTCTACAATTTTTTTTTAAAATCCTTAAGACTTTTTAAACAAAAATTATCCTTTAAAATCTTAATCCAATACACCCCTAAAAATCATCGCAAAATAGTCATTTTTTAATCTTGGCCACTCTGTTGATTGAGATTGGACGGTTATGAAAATTGCATAAAGATGGAGGTAATGCAGATAATATGTTCCCAAAGAAAAGGACAATGAATAACCAATCAATTAAATCACGTTACCAATACATGGTGAACATGTGGAATGGGCTCTCAATCATGGTTGTCCCAATGGAGTTTGGTTCCAGCCTAGTGTTCACCAATGTTTTGAAATTGCTGTGTTGCATCCAATGAAAATTGGTTTAACCGTTTCATTTTCCCACGTAAACAAGAGACGTGTAACAGTGACTGTGGGAACTCAGTGCGGTTTGTGATGTAATAATTATTGAAAGAAAATGAAAAAAAGAAAGTTTGAGGATTGGAGGAGCATGAGTGTTTTGCAGAAAGTTTTGTTTGTTTGTGTCATGTTGGTAGATTTTTTACTTTTTTAAGGAAAAGGTTGAAAGTTACAGGTTTGTTGGACAGTGTGACATCATCTCCATCCATGCTATGCCAACCAACTACAACTGCAAACTTGTGCAATTAGGATTTGAATACCATGAAAAGAGGGTGGAGCTTGTTAGATCTGGATATAAGATTCAATGAATCTACAAATTACAGTAGGTGCACCGGAATGGTGACACTAGAGGATTTTGTTTTTCTTATTGATTTTAGTTTGAAGAAAATTGAGAATAAAAATGATTTATGTTAAAATACATTCAATCGAAAATTTAGTTTTTATCAACTCATATTGTTTAGATAGTTACGATCAAAATTGTTTTTTAGGACGGTTTAGTAACTTCAGGCACACGTGGTTTCTCAAAGAGCCTTCACCTTTCATCTTGGCGTTCGGGGGATGTGTTGGGTACTTTAAAGTCGATGCATCAAAAGAGTAACCAATAGTAGATCGTACCAATAAAATTGGAGGTTTGGCTCTAATATTAAAAATGACTCCTAATAAAAAAATAATGATAATTTAAACAATTACAAATTAACAATAAGCATTATTTTGATTTTTTTTTTGTTGTTGATAGATGTATGAGTTTGGTCTAACTTGTCCATTTACTCGTTATTTTTGTCAAATAATAAGTGTTTGATTTAGACCTATATAACAAAAGGAAATATTATCATGCATCCCAACAAAATTATACTTAGATAATTGCTCTTCTCCAATCTGTTTTAGATCATTCTCGTTCAACTTGAGTTAACTCACGCTGAAAAATACAACTACGTGAGTTAACTCACGCTCGGCTATTGATGTAGCATATTTACGTATATCAAAAGTAAGTATTTATATATCGTCTCCTCATGGACTAGTGCGATATCATGGATTGTTCGACATCAATTACCATTTTAAGTTGAAAGAGTAATTTGTTTGTTTGTTTAAAACCTAAATATCTACGTTATAAGATTAAAACTTTAGATTGATAGGGCGTAAAGCTTGTTAGGATTAGAGTTCCTTAATCAAGCTTCACACGTAACCTAAAAATCATGCATGGATTCTAGCTTGCATTTGATATTACCACGTATCCCTCATCAATATTATTCGTGTCCAAATAATATGGTGACTTCAATTGTATCGTTTAATCATCGATGTCTCGCACCATTAAACGATCCGAGAGTCGTTCCTATCATTCAATCGATGATTTCTCAATCTCTTGAATGATAGAAAAGCATTAAGTTCGGATACAAAGAGTGGTTATCTAAACATCAATTCCATGTCTAATTTTTATGTTTGATAGATGATTAATCTAAACCTAGATTCAAAAGTATTTTTCAATCACAATTAAATCAAACATGAACAATAAATTGCAAGAATAATCTCAATACCAAATCAAGTGCTAGAACCGTACATTTATAGATCAATTGATTACATGATTAACTTAGATCAAGTACCTCTAATCCCAACAATGGAGATTTAGCTTCTCATTGTCATGGAAGCCTTGCAAGAATGAATTGAAAGGAAAAGATTCAATACAACTTTGTGATTTCTCACCAAATGTGGAAGAATCAAAACTTCTATCACTCACACTCTATGAAGACCAAGCCCTATCTCTCTCTCTCTAAGTATCTATGTATATTTTTCTGTCAAAATCAAAGCATCCCTTCAGAAATGATCAAGGGCTCTATTTATAAGCTTTCTCATCTGCATCAACTCGCCTCGCGAGTTCTTCTGCTCGCCATGGCGAGTTGAGGTTTCTTCCCCACTGGGTTTGTGCCACGTCATCCTGAGGAGTTTTAACCGCCGTTGCTCGCCTCCCAAGTGACTTCACTCGCCATGGCGAGCAAACATATCATTCTGCCTATTTTTTTCCTTTGTTAACTCGCCATGGCGAGTTGGGTGCGAGCTGGTGGCGAGCAAACATGTCTCTCTGCCTATTTTTCCCTTTGTTAACTCGCCATGGTGAGTTGAGCTACTTGGGGGGCGAGCAAACATGTTGTTCTGCCTATTTTTGGCCTTGTTGCACTTTGTTGCTTGTTTTCCATCTTTGCTCAGTGCCTTGAGTAACTTTCCTGCAAAATTAGGTAGAGTAAGATAGATAAAGCATAAAAGGATTAAAATCAATTATTTCTCGGCTTTTTCTGTAATAGCTTGCAAAACAAGTTACAAAAGTGCCATAAATCTTCATTAGAATTACTACTTCCTGTCACTTATCAGCTATTTTGATGGGAACGAGTAAAAACAGATGGGAGAAGAACAATTATCTTATACGCATACCCCTGCAAATAATTGAGACCTCCATAAATTTGAGGCTGACTCCGTAGAGCTCTTTGCGCTTACCCAAGAATGGTCCTGGCCAATAGAACCTATGAATCATAGGAGCCTTGCAATGGTCGATCAAGATGTTTACCTTATGGCACTGTCCCGTACATAATCCAATCATTGCCAACTAAATGTATAACATGCAATCGATCAATTATGAACTTCAGGGAATATTTAGAATGTACATCTGGAAAAGAAAAGAAAAAGGTTAGAATGTTTTCTCCAACCCTATTACTTTACTGCAAGATTGAAATTGAACTTGGTAAATGTACATGGATTGGGGTCTTAAAAAAGGTTATAGTATCAAATGAAAAGTGGTATGGAGAAGCAAATTGTAACATCACTTCTTTTACACTCAAACTTATTTATCCCACACACCAACTTATGTAACATCACTTCTTTTACACTCAAACTCAAAATACTCCCGAAGTTCATAAAGTAGTCTTTTTGCCGGTTGACATCTTTTCTAATTTGTCGATACGAGAAGCAAATTTGTTGTGCACTCATTTGTTATAAAAAGGGTAAAGATTCGAAATGACCCTTATATTGTGAAACTTCGTTTAATATTTTATGGTTTTTTCTAGATTACTTTTGAAAAATGGTGGATAATTTATCCATGTTGAAACATTAGTGTGATGTTGAAAAATAAATTGGAAGATTAAACACTAAGTAATTATACTTTGATCTAATGTTGTGTGAATTGAAAAAATAGTGTGGGGGTCCCACATAAAATAGAACTCATACATTAGTAGTGTTTAAATTGTGGTATGATAAAAATAATAGTAAGTATTATTTTTATTTGAGAATATCACTTCCCCTAAATTTAGTTTATGGTTGTTGTGATAAGAATAAGAATTTAATTGAATTTCTTATATTTCCTTCATTCAAATCCAATGGTTTGTGTCCTCCACTTTTGTGAATTTGTTTCTTTTGATCCTATCCACAAGTGTTGTTGAACTGATTAATGGATAAACTTCATTTTAAGTTTATCCATTAGAGTAACTGTTGTCGCAATTTTTGCTAAAACAGTTACAAAATCTCTATATAAATAGAGGACTTCACTCAGTTCAAACAATACACCAAAGAGTTTCATTGAGTTGTCGGGAACTCTTTCTCTCTTCTCTCTTTCTTGACTTTTGTTGACGAGTCTTTCTTCTCTTCATCTCCTTTTTCTATCCCTTCGGAATTAAGAGTGTCCTTAAGACCATAGTCTCTTTTCGGGTTAATGTCCCTTCAGAATTAAAAATGGTCTTAAAAACATAGTCCCTTCGATAATATAAGTCCCTTCGGAATAAAGAGTACTAGTAAGATCATAGTCCCTTTTTGGAATAATAATGTCCCGTCGGAATTAAGAATGATCTTAACGGTATATAAATATTATTTCAATATTTTAATTGAGGAGAAATCAAAAAGTGGAAATGGTGGTATCACCATATTTGAGTGGTCGTAGTGCCATATTGATACTTTGGAGAAATTAAA
>Ga0228710_1009662_pt1 | contig 13264 bp, 4 predicted proteins | sample MedpolnodulmetaG_FD_177995 | JGI IMG/M metagenome (GOLD analysis project Ga0228710, IMG submission 177995) | Root nodule microbial communities from Medicago polymorpha collected in Santa Monica, California, United States - pink nodules | ecosystem: Host-associated > Plants > Roots > Nodule...
TAAATAAGATTTGATTATTATAATTGTCAATGATAGAAAATAATTTTTTTCTTCAAAAAACAATTAATTTAATTGTTAATTTAATGATTTGGTGTACCGATACACTCAAATTTTTGGATGTACCATAAAATTTGCCATATATCAATATATCAATACTATTTAATTTTTTTAGGGTTACTATTTAATATATTATCATGCACATATCGTACTCAAATAATTCATCATATTCCCACGAGTACGACAAAGTACTAAAGAATCTCTCCCTCTTGAAACCATTGAAATTATTATCAACACAAGAAAACAGAAATTGAAATCATGCTAGGGAATCTATCTTGACCGTGCAGATAATCTCAGTGTAAGATTTAGCCGTTGATTTGATTCCACTGTCTCCCTCGTGGAGCCACTTTGATCAACCAATTTGGCCTTATTTATTTTCATTTCTGTTTTTTTCCATATTTTTTTTCTTTCGAGTTTCATTCTGCACCGTTAGTATCTCACCCTCTTTATTTAATTTCCCTAGCCTAAACTTTAGATATCATTTTTTTCTTCTGCTTTTTTGTTTTTGCATGGTGCCCATAAATAAATAAAATAGAAACTTTAGTGCTTTTTTTTTTTGGCATTCGCCGTCATTAGTGCTTTATCATTATCATTAAATCTTAATTGCCAATTGCTAACTAAAATATTAAACTTTTCCCACGTGCCCAAATGTATTGCCTCAGTTACTCGTATAATATTCATTTCATTCTGATTCCAGCACCTTCCAGATCATTTGTTTCACCTTATTTTTTTAGTCAATATATGGTGATGAATCGTGGATGCATACTGTATTTAACTGGAATATTGCATATCTGTATACCTTTTTTTTTCTTTTACCATGTTATGTGAATTTGTGGAGTACAAAGAATGTATTCTCTTCTGTCTCCCGAATTTTTATATAAACAAAAATCAACGATTAATCTAATTGCAACTTGTATAAGAGTTTAATTTTTTTTATCGCTTGAATTAAATTATTATTGTTGTATGTATAAATTGCTTTTTTTTAGTAATATATTAGCTAGAAATTCACCGATTAAAGTGAATAAGTGAAAAAAATCAAAAGTTCAAACTTCAATCTATAAGAACCTCTATTGATAATTGTCCTTCGAGAAGGGCTAATGTTAATGTTGTGAAGGGCTAATGTTAATGTTGTTGCACATTCTATCAACATTCTTTTGTAGTTCAGACAATCAACTAGACCTTTTTACAAACACACCACATAAAGCCAGAGTAGCTTGCATTGTAAATGGTTTAATAAATTTATTTGGTTTAATTGCACTTTTGATGGCAAGTTTGATTGTTCACAATTATCATTTTTGTCTCCAAAATACATCCTTCCTTGAGATTTAAGTTTTTACTTTTTAAACTTGATCTTTAAAAACGGATTGTCCGAACAAGAAAAAGAAACTCAAATTCGAATCTTGATTGGAAACAATCACTTATCAGATTTTAATTATTTTCCGACTAATCTTCATATTAATAAAATATTCTTCTTTAAGAATCAAAGGGCTGAGATAAAAGAAAAACATAATATTTAAATTGAAATCTCTTGTTCAATTGTTTTTACATAAATACATTTAAACATTAATCATTTTTATATCTTTAATTTTTTTTTAATCAAAATCCATTAATATTTTTCTTAACAAAAATATTATTGATGAATTTCTTTTTTTGGTACATATTGATGGATTCTTTTGTCCGGCAAAATACTAATGAATTTATTTAAAATCCAGTTTTGCTAAAAAAAAATACATATACTAAAAAAAGGTCTATTCATCAAAGTGTACACTAAAATGAGGTATCAAAATGGACACAATTTCCTCTTAGCTACATATGTTCAAGCGTGGATAAATATCTCAACGTGAAGTTGTACTATTCCATCAAAATTAAGAAAGTGAAGCTGTACTAATACTACTACTTTAGGTGTTGCCATTGAACAACTCCTATAATGTAGGAGAATACAAAGGAAGAAATGTGGTAGCCATGACTTAGTTGAAGGGTACGTGTCCTTAGAATAATTGTAGTTGAAGGGTCGGTGAGGATTCACGGTATCTTAATCTTTACGACGACCTTTTTTTAGTTGGCAAAATATTTTTTGCCCATAAAAGTAATTAAATGCATTCCTTCACCACATGGCAATACTTTAACGGCCAGATCGGATCCACAAGACACAAGTTCCCGTGAAAGAAGCCGCGTGGGACTCAAAAATCCCCTTAGCTAGGGTTCCAACGTTAAATTTAATCAACAACCTTTATTTTTTTTTAATTTTATTTTTCAAAGGTTTTCTTTATTGAAACTAATCATATTAAGATGTATATATCAAATACTAAATATGAGTATTTGCCTCTGTTGAAAATTGACTTAAAATTTGGATGTTGAAGTTCTGGAAAAATCGTGGCACGTTTGCAGGGCAACATGACATGATTGGATGGTTCAAGTCTGGCTTGCCACTAGAAAAAACGTGGCACATTTGCAAGCAACGTGGCACGTTCAGGCGGATAAGGTATAGTAGAGTACTGTTAGCTGCTCTATCGTGACATGATGGAAGGAAACGCGACACGTTGCTGCGTATTCCTGAACACTATTTAAGCACTCTGTGACCCATTTGTTGGGTAAACTCGGTGAATCTCATGAAAACCACAGGAGGGAACTTTTATGGTATTTAGATACTAAATGTTGATGGTCTTTGGCTGAGGTTCAAAGCTTTAAGATGTGAATCTTGGAGAACCAAAAGAGGGGGCTCTTGGGAAATGGTTAGTGCCTTTTGGGGAGAGATTCATGAGGATGGGAAACACATGAGTGGAGAGTCAATTGTGAGCAACTTGGGTTAGTCTTGTGAAACCAAAAGAGAAGATCATTAGGAAATCAAAGGCTAAGGGTTGGTTCTCTTTTGGGGGTTAGATTCTAGAGTTAGGGAACATTTATAAACACCTTGGGTGAGTAAAAATCATTGAATGTTTTGTTAATTGGTGAGATTGGAAAAAATGGTAGAAATTAGGGTTTGTTCTTTGTGAGCTTGTTGAAGCTAATTTCTTGTAACCCTTTTTGTATCTCTTTGTAAGAACTCATTGATAGTGGGTTGGAGAGATCAATCTCTCCCCTAGAGTAGGTCAAGTTGGACCGAATTAGGTAAACATATTTTGGTGTTGTTATCTTTTCTCTACTCTCTTTATCTTGTTTATTCTTTGGTTAGATTGTGGTTTTGTTATGCACTTGATTTCGAGATTAAATCAAGATTGTTGTTGTTGCTTGTGGTTATTTCCTTTTAGTTATTGGTTGTCATTGATACTTGTTCGAAGAATCTAAATTTCATTGATGTGAGGTTTAAAATTGACTGAATTCACAACAGTCTCACTTAGAGTTCAAACTTGGTTCGCTAAACTCAACGCATTGACAATCAATTATCTTTAATATTAGCTTCAAGATGAGTAATAATGTATACGCTTTTTCACTTTTCTATTGCTCTTAATTTTAAGTTTGTTTTATTGTATGTAATAATTTGTACAAAATTATTTCCAAAATATTGGTGAATAGGATGAAGCCTCTGCTATCAAAGTGTATATCAAATGAGCATCGTTCAATCCTCGATAATGTTCTTGCTGGATCATCAAAGATTGAAAATAAAACTAAAACTTATTTACCAATTTTTTTGTTTTTAAAATTTATTATCTTTTCTAACACAAAAAAATAAAAGGCATTTAGTATATTTTCTATAAGAACAATATTTCTGAAAGAGGAAGTATTGAATTTTATCTTTGCCAAAAATAGAGGAAGTATAGAATTTTATCTTTGCCAAAAAATATAGAATCGTATCCTTTGATTATTCCTTTAAAAAAAAAAATCATATTTAACAGTGAATAATGTTTTTTTGCGATAAATATAATGAGTTTAATGATGATGTGTTGACATTTCAAAACAGTTTTGCATACACAACCAATCAAATTCTTTAGAATTGCCACATCAATAAAATTATTGCTTCGTTTTTAATTGATTTGGCTATTCCAAATGTTTTGATTGATTCTTTTTTTTGAGAAAAATGTTTTGATTATTTGTGTGTGCAAAGTTGTTTTGAACGGTCAATCTACTACCATTAAACTTAAATATTATTATAAAAAACATTATTATCAAAATATTATAAGTTTTTTTGTTAAAGAGTTCATTAGTAAAACTCATACTAAATACCGGAACTATGAGATCACATATTCAAACACTTGTCTCTACATATCAAACGTTCCCTTAAAATGTTTTACTCCAGGTTGTATTTACAAAATACCGATCTTATTTGGTGAAATAAAAATAAAATGTTTGCATTTACGAGATAATGTTATACTCCACATGTCAATACATGTCGCAGTCAACCACTGCACACATTTTAATATACAATTTTGACAATTAATATATTTAATTATATATAATAAAAAATTATAAAAAATTAATATTTTGAAAAAATTCATCGAAATAAATCAAACAACATCTTACATACTAAAATTTATATTTATATATTAGTTAAAAAATATGATCAAAATAAACTACATAAATAGGACACATTGTAAAATTACAACATATATTTGAAACAGATGAAATAATAATTTGTGTACAAAAACATTTTTGTTGTTCTGCCTAAAAAAAATAATTGAGTACTGCTTAATTTTTTTTAGTAGTACATAAGTTACTCTTGTTTATTTTTTCTTTTCTGTTGTACCTAATTACTTTCTAGTTTACACATATTTTTATTGAAATTTTAACTAATAATATTCCTAGTTAATTATCATCAATACGTTATCTTTTAAAATTACACTACACGTTAAAAAGAACAAAATCTCATGATTTACCCCCTTTAATTGGTTAACAACAATACTTTAACAAACTTAATGGTTCCAAAGTCGGAAAGCCACAATAATAACTTTTCAAAACAAAAATAACCACAACTTTTTTTCAATAAAACCGTGTTACCCCAATATTTCATATATTTTAATCAAAATTGTCTTTCTTAAGTCATATCTCAATTTAAAAATCAATTAACAATCACAATCACAATTTGCAAATGGTGGGTCCACAAAACTGACCGGTAACCTGTTGCAGCTGTAAAACACTATTGCGGTCCATAAAATATCAGTGGGACCACTGTTACCGTCGCAACCGGTCATAACTTGATATTTTTTTTCTCCATTTTTCTTCTTTGCCTATATATACATCACACTCATATGCTTAACCTTTTTTCGATATGACTGAAGCTGCAACACTTTGCACTTCTCCTCCGTCGTCAAACTCACCGGAATAATCTCTCCGCCGCCGTGATATTACATCACAAAATATTTCCACCACCGTTTGAGTAAGTTTCTTTAAATATAAACACATTTATTCGTCTCAGACAAGTGACAAACACTACCTGAAACTCGCACAGAGATGTGTACACGCTTTAATTCTCTTGGATCTTGTTTTCCTCGAGCTTTGTTATACGATCCGATTTTTATGGCTTTTGTAAATTGTAATCATTTTCACACTTTTTGAGATGAATCTATTTCATTTTTTTTAAATATTTTTTGTTTATTTTTATTTTTTGCAGGTTAAAAGGAAGACTTTTCGTGGTTTTTGTTCAAAAGGGTTGTTCCAAGTTTTCCAATCTGTATAAAAGTTTCATCTTTTGTGCCTCAAATTCATATTTTCTTCATATTAGTTTTTTTTTCTTAATTGAAAAGAAAAAAACATTATGGGACTTGAGGTTTTGCAATTGTCACATAATGTTTTATCTCATTCACCATCTTCATCACAAACACTAGCTTCAGCAATTTCATCTCCATCATCCAAATCACGAAACAAATTCGTGGGTAGTTCATTACCCACGAATTTGTTTCGATCCACCAATTTTGTTCTTCAGAGGTCTCGATCTTTGGAGAACCCACTTTCCACCAATACAAGAAGAGGAAGAAGAACAATAAGAAGGGCTTTCAGTGCAAGCTTAGATTCGTTCTTCTCAGACGAAGAATTCGCGAAGAAAATTGAAGATTTAGCTCTTAGATTCCAAATCTCCAACGAAAACAATGCAATTATGGATTTGGAAAGTTTTGAAGAGAGTTTAACTTCCTCTTCTGGTTCTTCCGGTTATTCTGGTTCTCTGGCGGTTAATTTTGAGCCGCCAGAGTTTATACCAGCGATAATTGAAAGAAAAGCAAACAGTGTGGAACTACCGTTTTCGTTGAGAATCATAAAACAGAAACTGAAGCTGAAGGAAGAATTCAGAGATGTTGGTGAATCAGCATGTTGTTCAGTGAAGAAAGCTTTTTCTTCTATGGTGTTCATCATTAGAGAACTTCAATGTTTCACTTTACAAATGAGAGAGGTTCTTTTGTATGAAGATTTACAAGGGATTCTTGAAAGAGTGCAAAAGGAAATGCATGCTTCTTTTGTTTGGTTGTTTCAACAAGTTTTTTCACATACACCAACGTTAATGGTTTATGTTATGATACTTCTTGCAAATTTTACTGTCCATTCTATGTCAAGTAACAACGCTATTGCGGCTGTTGCACCCCCGGCAGAGACTTCTTCGATCGTCGAAATTCACAATGACAATCATGTCTTTAAGAAATTTGATTCTTCGGTTATTAAAACATTCTCCGTTTCAAATGGAAATAATACTGCCTCGGTTGATGGAGGAAGCGGCCGCGGTGGGAAATATAAACCGGTGGGAAGTGGATTTGATGGGGATGGAAGAACTGGTTTTTCTAATGGTGGTGTTTATAAAACCGGGGAAACTGAGGTGGATGAAGAAGAAGAAACTAAACTATGGGAATCTATGGTTGAAGAGGCTTATAGAAACGAAGAGGGTTTGGATCATGAAGCAATGAAACAATTTGTTTCACCTGTTTCTGCTAAGATTGAATCTGATGATTATGCAGAGTATTTGAGAACAGAACTTGTTTATCAAACAGGGTTGTCTCAAGAACCAAACAATGCTTTGTTACTTGCTAACTATGCTCAGTTTCTTTACATCGTTGCACATGAATTTGACAGGTGCGTATATTCCAAATTCCATGGCATCTTTTCATTTTTTAGTTGTGAAAATATTGTTACTTCATTTTACCTCCCAATTTTGGTAGTTTCATTGGTTTTTAACTTGAAGTTATATAACAACTTAAAAACTACTTTCTTTATATGTTATTACTTTGATTGTTTCTTGTTGAAAATGACCTTGAGATGATTTTCTTATTCAATATGTCTAATTGTTGTTATAATCCTATAGTTGGTTAGACTATACTATTCTAATTTAGGATTTGAGTTGAAAAATAGGTGTTTTGGGGACTAAAAATAGTATATGTTTAATTAATTGCTTATTTTTATATTTTAGATTTAGTAACTTGATTTCACGTTAACTACCTTCCAATACTATTATAAGAAAAAAAACAAAATCATTTTTCGGATTCACATAAGAACTGTATCTGGTCTATAATATTGATTATAAACATTAGTTATTCAATCAACATAGAAAAATGATTTTTTTCTTATAACGTAGACAATTATGTACGAATGAATCAACTTGATAGGGTTGTAAATAATCATAGAAATTTACAAACCATAGTCAAACCATAGAAATTGAAATTTTTTATAATCAAAGAACTTAATTGAAAATTTCAATGTAAAAATTGTAAAAAAACCATAGTTTGTATTTTAAGCTACCTGTTTCTAGATACATCAAACAATATGCATTGGAGATTTTTTGGAGTTAAGTTTACCAATTATGGAATAAAATCGGATTTATTATGCATTTATTTTGAGTAAAATCTAACCAAAAATAGAAGAAGGAAAAAAACAAAATGAGTTTTTGTCTTCATGAATATTGAAAGAGGAGTTTGCGGTCTAGTTTCTCTGTACCAGTGTACCACTGATTCATGAGCCAAATTTATTTACTTCTCCTCCACGTGATGCCCTCGTGTATCATAAAGAAAATATCTCACACGTAATCTCATTGACTTTACCTTTCAGTCGTACCAAGCACATGATCTTTCATAAGAAAAAAAACTATATTGTTAATAAAATATGTAAAGTCATTGAATTCTTTAGCTTGTAAACACAATTAACATGTGAAAAGTAGTTGTATAATTGACAATTTGGTTTATGCTTTTGAATATTCAGGGCAGAAGAATACTTCAAGAGAGCTATAGAAGTGGAGCCACCAGATGCTGAAGCTTATAATAAATACGCAACCTTCTTATGGAAAGTGAAAAATGATTTGTGGGCTGCAGAAGAAACTTATTTAGAGGCTATTTCAGCTGAACCTAGCAACACATATTATGCTGCAAATTATGCTCATTTTCTATGGAATACTGGTGGAGAGGATACATGTTTTCCTCTTTCTGATTCTTCTCAAGAAGTTTGAGTTTAAAATCCATAATAATCAACTAAAACAAGATCAAAACTGGGGGAAAATATATAGAGGAGAGAAAGAGAAAAAGAAAAATGCAAAAATTTTGTAGTTATATCTTTTTTCAATCTTTTGATTTTTTTTTTCGATGGGGATGGGTTGAGGTGAAGATCAAAGAAAGAGATGGAATAATCATATGAATATTTGTACAATTGTAATTATATAACTGTACATAACTCTTACAGTGAATCTTTTTGATTTTATGGTACATGTTAATCTTTGATTAAGAGATGATTTTGTTTGTTATTGTTATGTAGTTATAGGTAAAAATACTCTCTTCTCACAATGAATGTCAATGCCACATTTACTTATTTTGTAAAATAATAATAATAAATATAATAAAAAAAAGAGTGATATAAAACACTATAAAACACTACTGTTAAAGGATCTGTAGTCAAGATATAAAATTAACTAGGATAGTAAAACAAAGTAGAAACTATTATGTATCTAGGCTAATGATCAAATCTCATAGATTATTAAGTCTATGCATATGCATTAATATTAGGAGTAATATTATACAAGTAAGATTATACAAGATGAATTCACTAAGAATACTATGAAATATGTTATGAAGGTCGTAAGTTACTATCATATGATAATGATGCATACTACTCGTAGACCTGAAACCACTATGATCCATAGTTGTGAACTCAAGTGCTTTATTGCCATTCAAACATTGTATGTAAGAAAATAACTATAAAGTTGGTTCATTGGCAAATCAAGAATTATGCTTAGAGATATGAGTGACCTAGATGCGATTTGCCTCTCCTGTATAACATTAGAAATATATGTCTGCCTCTTGATGGAATATGATTAGCAGGGCCGTTCCTATGAAATTTGTGGTCCAGTTCTCAAAACAAAGAAAGGCCCCTAAGAGAAAAACTCAATTTTTTTACAGAGAAAAAAATGTTTATAACGTTTGTTTTGTTTCTTTTTTACGAAAATAATTATAATTTTGTTGTTAGAGCTTTCTTATTCTATACTATAAGTTTGGGCAAAAAAATAACATGAATAAATGAAAAGAACAAAAAAAAAAAAAAATTGAACCCATGAACCATGGGAGCATCAACACAAATTGCAACCGCTAGAGTATATCTACAAGCTTTAAAATCTTTAAGCATTAATACTATATACTTACTCCAACCTGCATTATAAAAATAAAAAAAATTGGGCCCCCAAATTTTGGAGGCCCGGTTCTGTAGAGCTGCTTGCACCCCCAGGGTCCGCCCCTGATGATTAGGGGTGTTTAAAACTGAACCAACCTAATAGAAAAACCGTGAACCGAGTCAACCCTAACTGAAATCACAAAAAACCGCATTTGGTTTGGATGTATTCAGATGATTCCCTTAATCAATTGCATGGTTTGATTTGATTTGCAGCTTTTATTTTATCAACCGAACCAAACCAAGTAAACTGCAACATAAAAAAATCATTATTTAAACATATGTCACCTAGACCAGTACTCATAGAACCTTAATGGAAACTTTTATAAAATGACATATTTTTTTCTCTTGTTAAGTTTCTTCTTTACTTTTTATTTCAAAAACGTATTTATGTCTTACTTGAACTTTTAGAGAATTATAAAACTTTAGTGTTTTGCATTTCTTACAGAATATGATTACCTTTTGTCTACGTTTTTAATCTGGTCTATGTTGTTTAGAACATTGTTGGATGAAAATGAAATTGTAATTTCTTACAGAGTTCTATTCTTTCTTTCTCTTGTTAAATTTTTTAAAAGTCTTGCTGAAAAGATTCTGGATATGTGATCAAGTGTCTAAGAACATATAAAGAGAGGAGGATACACACGACTCACCACATCTTACACGCCAAAACATATTGGTGTATCTGAAAGAAAGAATAGAACTCTGATGAGTATGGTAAGGAGTATCCTATCAACTAGAGATGTACCAAAGAGATTTTGGCCCGAAGCAGTCAAGCAATGGAGAATGAGAATTAGTTGAAGATGTATACGTGTTAAGAGTTTTTCTGCAAAATAGAGAATTCGGATCCTAACTCATCCTTGCAAAACCAATTTGTAAGGTGAGAAATGTCTCATCTTTATAAACTCTCATCAAAAGTCTTATCTATCTGATATGAGACTATGATTTTTTTTCTAATAGTATGCATTGTAATCTTCTTTTCTTTATTTGATTTTATTTCATTTAGTTTTCACGGTAAGATTTTTTAAGGTGTGTCAACCTAGCTGCAACATATTTTTTTATGTGATGCCTATACACCTCATTGATTTATATATAAAACAAAACCTAAACACCATTCAAAAAAAAGAATTTAGTTAAACATTCGTCCACCTTAAATAGAGAGAATGAGAGTAAAATGAAGAAGATGATCAATTTTAAACTTAGAGCCTTATAGTGTGGATCCTCCCTAATGTGAACAGACAATTAATGGACCAATCACTTTGGAAAGGAGTGGATGGCAGGCTCCGTAGGATATGCTTTTGCACGTATTATCATGTTCCTATTTTGAGAGGTATTATCGTGTTCCTTATCTTTTTAATTTTTTGCAACAACTCGTGTAATTAAATTAGCGTTACTAGTTTAATACGACGCCGTTTTTGCTCTATATATAAAATAAATAAATGCTTTATTCATCTGAAGATGAAAGGACCGTGATTCACGTGGGATATTGACATCTTTATTTATATTGATTTGAATATTTGATTATTATTGAGGTGATTTCATCTGCATATGTAAGCAACACTGTTGGACAGTGCTTGGTTGGTGCGATCTGTGATTATTTCTTTCTATTTAATCTTCAAAGAATCAATTATGAAGACATAAAGCAAATGGTGAATGACTGGCTGAAAATTGAGGCAGGGGATTTTATTTGTTTCTTATGCATAGCATATTTTCAATTGGAAGGTGGGACTGGGGACAATTGCTTGTACTTTTCAGCCCTTATATTTGAAAAAATAGATAAAGAAATTAATGCACAAAATCTAAGAAATAAATTCAAATACTATGTTATGATATATTGCACATCATAATAATGACATAAACTAGAATATTAATCCCATCTCAATTCTCATGGACATTAATCTCTTGATTTAGTTGTATAAATTTAAAAGATCATATTTAAACAGAAATGATAAATGAACACAAAAAAACAAACACATAAAAGACACCATACTAAAATACGTATAACATGAGTGACATTTTTGTTATTTTCATTAAAGTACAAAAGCAAGATTGGCTTTTCACATCTCAGTTGTTGTTCCTCCCTGGTACCACCACCAACAACATCACGCCTTTTCACATCCCATTTCACACTTCTCTCCTTCAAGACGACGGTGACCGGAAAATAACACAGGTCACCGGAAGACCTCAGGTGATGGTGGAGACGACGTTGATGTTAGCATTTGGTCGCCAGAGAGGAGTTGCAAAGAGGGAGAGAGCCGAGTTGCAGAGAGAGGGAAATGGATCTCACCGGCGATGAGAGAGATCTCACCGACGAGTTGGAGAGAGAAAGAGAGAACTTATAAAACAAGCACCGGAGAAAGAACGACGGAGACGACGCCGGTGTCGGTGGTTGGTCGTCGGCGATGATAGAGAGAAGGGTTGTCATCGGCGGCGGTGATAATGGTCATGTGTTTTTTGTAGGTGTAAATATTTGTATCTTCTCTTTGATGATTCATTTATGCTCGACAACAATTATGTATTTACCACCGAAGGTCATCCCCTTCCTGTACTAAGCAATTGGCTCTATCACCGGTCATCTCCTTGACAGTTACGACGACGACAGTGATCTAAATAGGTGTTTGATCTGCCAGTGAAGCTTGTCTCTGACCAAGAAATGAGAAATAGTGAAGAATTGAGAGAGAAAGTTGCAGGAAAGGGAGAGCTCATACGAGTGAGAGAATACAATGAGAAATATCAGTGACAGAGATATACGGTGGTTGGAAGAGTGGCGACAACAATGGTGCCAATGAACGTTTGTCGGTGAGAGAGGGAGACAACGTGGTGTGTGAGAGAGAGAACGCATGAGAGAGAAGGCTCGTGCGGGTTATGTTATGTTTGTCATGTGTGTTGGAATTGAAACTCATACGATATCGTATTTGTGTCGCAAAAACTGTGTCCATTTATCATTCCTGATATTTAAAGGAAGATAATAGTTGTGCGACATATTTTGGTTTACCAATGTTTTTTAGCATAACATATGGAAGATGATTGTATACACGTTTTTGTATTTATTCTAAGAGAAATTCTAATATGGTCACATGACCAAATAAAAAGTGTTTGGTCACACACATAAATAAGTATTTTTTAAATAATAAGAGGAAATTGATAAAAAAAAAATTATTGAATATTTTAAGGACCATCTTTTTATGTGTGTGTGTGTTTCCAAACACTATTGATTTGGTCTTGTGACCATGGAAGAATACCTAGAATATTAGCAACACACATTTTAATACATACTTTTCAACAAAAATTTTTAATTGATAAAAATATATAGGGATTCTATCAAATCTTAGGGTTTCGTATAAATTTGATGAAATTCATGTGAATTTAAAAAAAAAATGACGTGTTGAAAAATGTTTATTAAAACGTGTGTTGCTATCTTTTCTCTATGTCTAAAGTCACTTGTTGTTCTAGCCGCGGGAAAACATTACTAGCCTGAAAATTTCCACTACTCCACAAACGACACAACCAAAATGAGATCGTTTGCTTCTTCTTCCTCCGTTTTATTCCTTAAATAATGTCATCCAAATTATACATCTATATACTTAACTGGGTCAAAATCTCAAAAGACTACTACTTTTTTTTTTTTTTTTAAATTTTTTTTAACTAA
>Ga0228710_1009663_pt1 | contig 13263 bp, 4 predicted proteins | sample MedpolnodulmetaG_FD_177995 | JGI IMG/M metagenome (GOLD analysis project Ga0228710, IMG submission 177995) | Root nodule microbial communities from Medicago polymorpha collected in Santa Monica, California, United States - pink nodules | ecosystem: Host-associated > Plants > Roots > Nodule...
AAAAAAAAAAAAAAAGAATCATGCACATTTTATGTGAACGATAAAAAAAGTGATGCGACTCTTAAATAATCCACACTTTTTTATCATTTAAATAACATAAAGTATGGTGTTTGTTTTTACTTCGTAAAATTTAGGTAGCTAGCTATAGAATTAGTAAATTTAGACTTTATTAAATTCACATTAGATCCATATTTTTGCATGCTTTACAAACTGTGGTCCTGCACGAATTGCGTAAAGATTGTTTATCAGTTTTAGTCACACTCTAGTGAGTTGTAAATTTAAATTTGATAATGACATTTTTATTTAAATAGTACGACAAATCAAATATTCAAATCATCATAAGTGGTTTTTTTCTTTTAACTCAAACCCTAGTTAGCACCCTTTTTCTTCTTGTTTACTAAATAGGGGTGGTTGATAGTCAATTTTGACCTAAAATCACCCATTTGAATTGTTTTTTCTTCTTTTTTAAATTAAATAAATGATTTCAACATATTTTCAGTCTTCTTTCGTTTGTTTTGAGATTTTGCCGTCTTTTTCGACTTTGTTTGTTTTGATTTCCCGTCTTTGTGTGGTGTGTTGTGTTTTTTATTTATCGTTTTAGTTTGGTGTTAATTTCATCCAGGTTGAAAAATTAGTTTTGAGGAAGTGCAGATCCAATCACGTCGTAAACGTTGCAGATCCGGAGACGTGAGTATTCCATAGATTTGAATATAGTCATATTTGTAGGAATATGTACTCTGCCGTTTTTTACTATTAACCTTTTTATTTTAACGACTTTAAATTTATATTGTATGGATGTACTTTATCAATTTAAATGAATGAATATCGTTTATTTTTATCCAAAATAAATAAGTGGGTTTTTAAAGTGTTATAACCAAGCGAATAAACTCATGTGTTTAATAAACATCAGTTGAAAACAACTTGTTTGAGAACAAAATATAACACTTATTATTTGGTCTTGATTACAAAGGAGCCAATCTTGTAAAAATCGGAGGGAATCAAGACCAACCAGTAAGTGTTATAAATCGGAGGAATACATAAGACCGACCAACCAATTTTTTTTTTTTTTTTCTCAAAAGAAAATGATTATCTTTTTTACGCTGGTTAATCACGTAATAAACGTTCTAATTAAGAAAAATACATGAAAGAAAATGTAATGGACTTTGTGTATCGATCAAACTAATACTCAATATTATAAACTTCCTTAAAAAAAACTGAATATTATAAAAAGGGAGATAGAATGGAGAGAGGAAAATCTTAAAAGTAATACCGAAATCTTATATTTTTTGTGAAAGATTTTTTTTTTATACTAAAATTTTACTAAAAAATTTCAATTTATTAAACAATCCTTCGAAATTGAATGTTTTTGAATACCACGAAACTCTTTTTAAGTGACAAAGAGTTTTGATTGAATAACACAATAATTTTTTAAAAAACAAAGAGTCTTGATTGAATACCAAAAACTTTTTTTAAGTTACAAAAAGTCTTGATTTGAATATCACAAGACTTTTTTAAACTAAAAAAAGTCTTTTAAAATCCCTTAAAATCTTAGTCCAATACACCCCCTAAAACATCTTTGTAATTGGTGGGGCTGAAAGCCCTCGCAAACCAAACAAAACGGCCACTGACTTTATGTTTGTCACTGAGTCTCTTGGCAACAAGAAGAGATTCAGAAAAATACTAAAAATTAGGGTTTGTTCTTAGAAAACTTGATGAGGGCTAATTTCTTATAACCTTATATCTCTTTGTAAGAAACTCTTTGATAGTAAATTAGAGAGAACTCTCTCCTACTAGACGCATGTCAAATTTAGACTGAACTGAGTGAACAAATATTGTTGTGTTCTAATTCTTCTCATTTATCTTGTTTTATTGTTTTTTGCTTCTTTAATCACTTTGGTTGCTTCTAATTTTGCTCCACACATAAAAGTATTGGTGTAAGTTTTTATCTGAATTGACACCCATTGTGACAATCAGAACAAATCATTAGGAGAGAACCATGGGCACATCAATAAATTTATTAGAGACAATGATTTTGGGTTGTCGAAGGTGAAGATGCATGCAGACTTAGTCCAACAAAATCGGCAGAGGCGTTAAAGGGTGAGAGGCATTAAAGGGTGAGACTGAATTTCCAACTACCATGTCACAAGTACACAAGATCAAGATAGTGGACAAGGTAATAAGTGTCATTGTCTTGTCCCTGAGAAATAAAATTTTAAGAGAAGTTGCAAAGGAGATAACCATGACAACGATGTGGGAAAGAACGGCCTTTATGTTGAAGGGGTTATCATCTTGAGAGACATTAAATCCTCAATATCTTGAAGAGGAGGTGCTGAGAATACTCAAGGAAAATCTGGAGAGGCGGAGGTAAAAACACTCATGATCAGCCTTAGGGTGGAGGTTACAAAGTGGAAGACATATATAAGATGTACGCATTTGGGAATTGAGGTGAAAGCTCAGCTTTAGATGGAGTCTTCCACTATCGCGACTACGAGAATTGTGGCACCATAATGGTACAACTATGAGTCCTTGTGTGGTATACTCTAGATGAGACCAATAAGTTCTCCAAGAAGATGAAGATGCACACTCCAAGGGTTGAAGAAGGTGTGGAGTTGCTTGTGGGATGACCTAAATTACCAAAGGTAACTTGAGGCAAGGAGATCTTCAAAGGACATACATGATCACTATAGGGGCTTATGATGAAAACTTGTAGAAATACCTAAATGGCCTAGTGTAGTTAGGTGTAAGGATTTTCAAGAGGGTGGAAGACGTTCCAAGGTGTGAAGAGGTAAAGGTGAATTCTAGTGGGATAGTGACACCACCGTTGATTCAATGGTAAGGTGGATTATGACAATGGAAGTAAATGTATCATTTTCAATCAAGGTGGAGATTGTTTATGTTGATTGAAAATATACATATTTAATAAGTCTCACATCTCTTATAATTGAAAAGAAATAAGGAGGTCGTATGTTTGCGCGTGCGCGTGTGTGTGTGTGTTAATTTTTTAAACAAGAGGTGAAAGTGAGGCAAATTAGGATTTACCAGAAAAGGAAACCTTATGAAATCAATGGTTACGGGTTGATTCCTTTCGATATAGAAATTAGTGTTGGTAAACTTCTTGGGGATAAATCTTTGAGTCTCTTAGCCACACAAAGAAATGTGAAAAAAGTTTAGAAATTAGGGTTTGTTCTTAGAGAAAAAAATCTAATATATGTAACTTAGGGACCAAAGTATCTGATGTTTATAACTTGAGAGGAAAAAAAATGCTTAAATTAAAGGATTAAAATGTCTAACTATTGGTAACCTAAGGGGCCAAAAAAGAACGAAAAAAATTTCAAGGACCGAACTGAAAACTAAAAGAAATCTGTTTTTAATTATGTCTATATAAATTTTATGTTAACTTTTAAATAGACAAAGATCCTTCAAAAAAAAAAAATAGGCAAAGAAAAAGGTAGTATACGATACCTTCAAACTATATAAGTATTATTTTTTTAAAATCAGTACAATGAAAAACATATTTTCAATTAAAAATTAGAAAAGTTGGATTGTTCACATTCAAAAGAAAGAGAAAGAGCAGCATGACCCACGAGAATTATTTTTTTTATGAACCTATGTCCTACCAAAATATTAATTTATGAAAGTAGAAGAAATATAAATAGGAACTCCAATATGTGGCAGGTGAGAATGATCTTATCTTATATGTGAAGGATTCTGAGAATCCAAACATATCTGGCAAATGTAAAGTACTATCAAACCCTAACAACCAAATATACTTCAATTTCCTTTGTATAGTATCTTTGTCAACCCCACAAAGATAGTATACGCTCTCATGAATCCTCTATAGCCAGATAATTAAAAGTTGGGTTGATACTCTTTTAGTTTTGATCTACAAATTATTTTCCTCCACCATGAAATTAATACCACTTTAGAAATTAGAAGATCATCACAATTTGCATGGTCCTTGAGTCAAATGGTGAAGGGAAAGTAGAATTTTTATTGTTTGGGTGACAAAGATTATATAGGATATTGTTATCATGGAAGAAAACAAGAAGTGGATGCATAAAGAGACAGAAAGACAAAGAAGGCAAGAGATGACCAACCTATGCACCAACCTCAGATCCCTTCTTCCTATAGAATATATTAAGGTTAGTCTTCTATACCTAGACAAATGTCTATACTCTTCATCTTTTCTTTATGTCATTTTTAAGATAAGTTCACATGTCTCCTAAGGAAGCAATATTGTTGTTAACGGCATGTAAGAGAGTTTTAAGATCTGCGTGTTATGACGTAGTAGTTGTTATGTTGCCAAAATCACAATCCTATCAAGATTTTAAGTGTTGCCACATTTAAATGAGATTCACATTGGAAGAAACGCGTATGGGTCTCACCAGTTTATGTGTGATCCATTTCCAAAGTGTAACACTCACATGTATTTCACTCAATAAAAGAGTGTAAATGTTAGAGATAGTGTTAGAAAGAGAGTATTCATAGAACTTCTCTTACCCATATCAAGGATTACAATGAGACTGAACAATTACTGCGATCCCGATTTATAAAACCATGTTGTTAGATGCTAAGTTTGATGTCTTCAATGCAAATTTTTAGAATCGCAATTCATCACGTTATGAGTGAGTCGTCGAAGATGCAGCCCAATAGTATGAGTTTAGTTTTTGAAGGAGTACGAAGAAAGAGGTCTAAAATTCTATCTCCTTTACTAACAATTATTTCCTCCCCCTCAACAAACTAACCACTATTATTTACCTATAAAAAAACATTATGTTACAACAGATTAATCTTTGTGCTAGATTCAACTATTATTATTGATTCATTAGATTATTATTTGCTTGTTTTAGTTTTCTATGGTATTTTGAATGACAAATGTTAATATGTTAGTTGTTATGTTAGTATTTTTTTCTTTGACCAGATTCAAAATTAATATGTTAATTATTATGTTAGTATTTTCTTCTTTGACAAGATTTGAACCCTAGATCTTTATTCCTTATCTCATTTAATCCCTTTATAGATAAATATCTTCTCTTGTTCTCTCAAATTTGATGTGGGACTTAAACAACAACATTGTGCACTTATGCTACTACCTTTGATGGGGTTTATTATCCTTTTTTGCATGAAGTGGCTCATTTTATCATATAGTGTTAAGGCTTATTTCTTTTTAGCATTAGTGCTGCGAACCGATGCGTACCGAAGCTCTATATCCCCATACGTTTCGAATTCTTCATATGTAGCGTGCCGCGAACCCGTACCGCGTACCAACATGAATTGCGAATTATGTGACTATGGTTCAACCATGTGAGCTACCCATCCCCCCAGATTATTTATTTGCTTGTTTTTGTTTTCTATTTTATTTGAAATTTGAAATCTGGTATATCGTTAGTATTAACCGGGGTAACTTTATTATCTTGATTATGATCATCATGATTAGGGAAAACGCTCAATTTCTGATCATGTGAATGAGGCTACGAATTATATCAACCACCTACAAAAGAAGGTAAAGCAATTACAAGATAAGAAGGAAGAGTTAATGAAGGTATCTAATTTGAGTACAAATGCCACTACTCAAAATGGCTCTAGTAGTTCCAATATACAACCCTTTGTTATTGTTCAACCTTTTCCTGGAGGACTTGAGATTATGTGCAGCTACAGCTTCAACAAGTGTTTGTTTCCTTTATCAAGATTGTTAAGGATGCTGCTTAAAGAAGGGCTTAATTTGATAAGTTGTACTTCCAACATGATAGAAGGCAGATTCATATATACTATAAGATCCGAGGTATTATATCTAAATTCAGTTATCATTCAGCATGCTGTATTAATTATGTTTATATATAACAATGGGTTAGAGTAATGCTAACGAGTGTCTCAGAAATACTTTTTAAAGTCTTTAAATAGTAACTATTTATGAAAAATTGTGTAATCAATACATTGAAAATTGAAATATTTAACTTTTTATGAAATAATTTCTTATTATAGAATCCTTAAAGAGTGTTGTGGGACACTTGTTAGCATGACCCATATTTTTTATCAATTATTTTTTTGCTCTCATGATTTTAATGGCTCTCTCATTTCACACACTCATGCAAATATGCAATTCATTACCATTTTGAATGAGTATTGAGGAGATGTAACAAATTATAAGTTATAACTCATTACCAAATGAGATGCAATTCATTACCATTTTGAATGAGTATTGAGTTAATAATAGTTCTATATAACTTGCCAACCCATCAAAAAATCCCTATAGATGAGGATGTTGTTTTTGGTAATTCTCCGGTTTTTAGAAAAAGGGAGTTTGGTAATTCGGAGATCTACTGAGAGGTAGGTAAAATCTAGTAAAGAATTATTCCACCAAGAATCGAACTGAGGTTTTATAGACGAGGATATTGACTAGTGTATAAAAGTTATTCCTTAGAAATGGTTCCTTATTAGGAAAAATGATAGTCACTTTTATGCAATGAGGGGTACATAACCCAGTCAACTTGTAATATTCTCATAACCGTGTAGTGGGTTTGTGTACCCTTGTACTTGCATTAAAAAAACTGTACTCAAAAGGGCTAGGGGTGTTGGTGGTGTAGGTGGCTTAGGTTTCCATAATGTTTTATTCTGTCCATACTATTTTATTCACTTCCTTCTTGTCTTTTCTTTATGTGTGTCGGAGTATCTCCACTACTCTCATCTTCTTCCTTATTAATATATTATCTTTTTTGTTGGTACAGTTAATAGAAAGATTTCTAATTGCAATGGTCAATACCATATGTCTCTCATAGTTTAATTGTATGGGTTGAGTCTTGAGATGTCAAAAGAGTATTGTGTACTCCCTTTGTGCATGTTTCTTTTTTTATCGAGTAGTCTAATGGTTTCACTTTTATAAGGTAAATAAGTGAAGTTTTTGGGGTTCGTACCCCAAATCGTGCCTATATTATGCAATGTTTCTACCAACTAAGCTAAGTTGGTGGGACGTTCGGACGTGCGTCCTTAATTATAGCAAAAATAAGTAATATATAAATCAAATACATTAACATTGTTTAACTCATTTTTGCTTATATTAAGGAAGGAGTAAAAGGGTTTAGAGTTTGATGTTTGATAGGTAAAAAGACTTTTTACTCCTAACAAATTGCCCAATTAAAAGTTTGGGTTAATATAAGTTTACCTCTATAATATTAGCGATTTCCAGTTTACCTCCTGTAAAAAAAATTGTTTAGATTTCAACCCTGTAATTTGAAGATTCTTTGGTTTTGGACCTTCATGGCATCAAATTACAAAATTTAAGGTACTTTTGCCCCCTGTAATTTGAGAGAATTTCGGTTTACCCCCTGCCATATTATGGATTTTGTACAGTCAAAATTCATAAATGTTCAAACCGAAAGAATATTCAAATTACAGGGTTGAAATATAAACAAATTTTTTTACATAAGGTAAACCGGAAATCGTTAATATTACATGGATAAACATGTATTAACCCTAACAGTTTTGTCCATATGTAATGAAAGAGTATACCATATGTTGTAAATTTGATTACTAACATTCAATTTAATGCCTTGAAGGAACCGACAATGACTGGAATTGATTATTCTGAACTGCAAAGAAAGCTCACTGAAGCAATATCATGCTCAAGTAATTTATATTCTGCTAAACAATATTGTGTGGCCAAAGATATTTTAAATTCTTTTTGTTTCTGAAAATTCATGTTTTTATTGAATCATTTTGCAGGTTTGCAAGAGAATTCATTTGAACCTGAAATTGACAATATCTTGAGATAAATGTATTATGTGTGCAGTCTTTTTTTTTTGGAAGAGGCTAAATTAATTCACTTAAATTGACGCCGGCGAGAATAGAATTTGAGACCTTGAAGAGGAGCACACATTTAGGTCCCAGGTCAATATCATCAGACCAATCCAAGTGGATTATGTGTGCAGTCTTAATTTAAAGTTCAGCTATTTGAAGATTCAAATTCATAGTGGCATGCATGCAATACTCCATGAGCTCATTGATCTCTTTTTTGTTGTAGTTAGAAACAATAGGCATGCAAAAATTTCATGTTGATGTTCAATGAAGAGAATGCACGTATTTTCTTAAATCTTAATTAAATAAATTTTCAATTGTTGAGTATATTATTATATTGAATTTACTTAGCCAAGCATATTGACATAGCATTTTAACACCAAGTCTGGTAGGAAGACTATGAAGCAGAAGAGCTCTATGACTCATAATGACAAAAGTTACGATGGAATCACAAGTATTGAGCACATTCAAACTCGTTTTAAAAAGGGTGTAATCAAAAGCAATCCTGAATATGTTTGACTATCATGAGATGTTTCTTAATATGTGCTAGTAGCTAATTGATTGTAGTTTTTTGCTTCTTAGCATATATGTTGTTTTAGTTGAGTTTGGTCATAGTTGACCTGCTAATATGTTGTAATATGGTTCAGGCCTACTCCTGTTTTGCATTTTAATTTTTCTAGCTTTGATAAAAAAAAAATTATATTAAATTTCTTGTGTTACATAACCACGAGTTTGTGCACAAGTAGTTAACGTGGAAAAAGAAGTTGGACATGTTTTTGTTTTTTTGAGTAGAATAGTTGGACCTGTTATACCACAAAAAAAAGTGAAAATTGCTTGCGGTGCTTACCAGTTACTTTCTCGGTATTTCTATTATCAGACACACATGACTTTTTCTATCACAAAAGAAATATGTCAAGAAAATTATTAAGCGTCGGGTATGTCTTCTTGTAAACCATCTGCTACACTAGTGGGCCATAAATCAAACTAAGTGGCTTTTCTGGCAATCCATATCATGATCCAAATGAACATTGTAGTTTTAGTGGAGCCTTGCAAAACTGGACTTTTACAAAACTAGATATTTATGTCATGCAGGAAGTGTGTTTGTTTATGCATGATCAGAAAACACAACATTTGTTTGCCTTGAAGCGCATCATTCAATGTATTCAGGGTACTCTTGATTTCGGTCTACATCTATGTTCAGTAGCGTTGTTATTAGTTTGTTATTAATCTATAATCATGTTTAGTAGAGTTAGTTGTGATTAGCTTTACATTTGGATAAGTTTGTTTGTTAGTTACATGAAGACTTGTTCTCTAAGTCATGTATATAAATACCATGTAAACTCTTTATTCATCAATCAATGAAATCATAAGAAATTTCCAATACTCTCTTCTCTCTCCATAACAACCTCTAATTACTATCTCCTTCTTCTTCCTCCATAATTCATTAATAACCTACTTACAATGCAAGAAACATATGATGTGCTAATAATTGGCATCTAGAGCCTTGGGTTCCGAGTCTGGGAAACACGAGTGAAATTGTGAGGGGTGAATCTCTGGGAAACACGAGTGAAGAGTGTGAAAATTCAGAGTTTCTTGCGAAGTAATCATGGATACCAATGGAGGTTTTGTTCTTTCAAAATTGTTGACACGGGATGGAAACAATTGGGAGCACTGATGAAGTCACTCTTTGGAGCACATGATGTTCTTGAATTGGTGGAAAATGGGTATGAAGATCTTGGTGCAAATCCTACAGATGTGCCGAGAGCTGCTTTCAAGGAATTGAAAAGGAAAGATTGCAAGGCATTGTTCTATATTCAACTGAATGTTGATTCAAACCACTTTGAGAAGATCTCAAAGATAACAAGATCCAAGGAAGCTTGGGATATCTTAGCAAAGGACTATGAAGGTAGTGATAATGTGAAGCAAGTGAAGCTTTAGTCATTGAGAAGGAAGTATGAGTTGATGATGATGGAAGATGATTAAAGAATCGGTGATTACTTCTCAAATTTCTATCTGTAGTGAATCAGATGAAGGCTTGTGGAGAATGACGGTGAGAAAAACACATAAGAAAGGGGTTGAATTATGTGGGCCTTTTCGACGATTTTTTTTCTAAGTGTTAAATACAACTTGGACAGAATCTGATGTTGCAGATTTTGACTCAGAGTCTGAATGTAAAGGAATACAGAACATAAAGATAAAGGTAAAGAGTCAGAGAGAGAGAGAGAGAGAGAGAGAAAAGACAGACACAAAGCAATTTATACTGGTTCCTCTTACAACACAGGAGTAGTCCAGTCCCCTTGCACTTCCAAGGTATTTCACTATAATAACTATTAATTGCAATTTGCTCAAGGACACACCAAGAGACTTCTCAATGCTCAAGCACAACTGTAAGAGACTTCTATGCTCTAGGACTCAACCTAAAGACTTCTTTGCCCAAGCATACCTGCAAGATACTTCCCTTGCTTAAGCACAACTGCTTAAGACGTTACCCTGCTCAATCACAATTGATTGAGACTTCCTAGAAAATAATTAAGCGCGCAGGTATGTCTTTTTGTAAACCATTTGTTACACTAGTGGGCCACAAGCCAAACTAAGTGGTTTTTCTTGCAATCCATATCATGATCATGTTTACCGGTGTTTTCGGAAAACTACGGGCTAGTTCTGATTATTAAAAGTGAGACCGAACTAGAAATCTCAGGAGCATGTTGTGCAAAGGTTTTGATCGAAAAAAGGTTTGAAAAAGGCCACGAGATGCACTCAGGTTACTTAGAGAGCAAGACGGGTTTTGAATTAAAGAAGGCACTGTCTCTCGACAGGTTTGAGATTGCAAGCAAAAGCAATATAAAGATAAATGAAAAGGTAAAAGTTTAAACACACAAACTTAAAAGAAAGGTAAAATGCATTGTATTAAAATAAAGGTGGTCTACAAATCAGTTTACATACATTTTGTATAACTCGTTTCCCTATACGCCGGTAGTTTGAGTGTTGTAGAATTTTATAAATGATTTGCGACCCATTTTCCGGCTTGGAAACACTTATTTATACTAAAATAACTAACTGGCGAACCACTAATCCCATGATCAACACTTCTCTCATCTTGGACAACCGCTTGCCCCACGTTGCCACTAAGGAAACCGTCTTCAAGCTTAAATCATGTCTTTCCCTCCTTGATTGCTTTACTTCGACGCGATCGTGCTTTCAGACTTGCTCTGTCGAACTTTTGACTATGCACGCTAGGCTCACTATATTGTCAAAGTCCTCAAATATAGTGAGAAAGCCTTCGATTCCTGCAAAGTTAAAGGTCAACCAAATGTTGACCATATTAAATGAGCCTGTTGAATTTACAGGCTAACAGATCCAACTAAACATTCTAGTTTTATTGGAGCCTTGCAATACTTGACTTTTATAAGATCAAATATCTCTTATGTCGTGTAGCAAGCATGTTTGTTTATGCATGATCCGAAAATACAACATTTGTCAGCCTTGAAGTGTGTTAGTCGATGTATTCAGAGTACTCTTGATTTTGATTTTCATATATATCTGTCATCCACTTATAAGCTCATCACATATACAGATGCCGACTAGGGTGGATGTCTAGACATCAAAAGGTCCACATCTGTGTATTGTGTATCAAATGGTCTGAAAAATGACAACCTGCGTTGACTCGATCCAGTGTTCAAGCTAAATATGGTGGAGTCGCCAATGTAGCTTTTGAGTCATGTTGGGTTAAGAATCTTCTGTTGGAACTACAATGTCGTGTCTCAAAGGCCACATTAGTCTATTGTGATAATGTACGTGTCGTGTATCTCTCTTGTAATCTCGTTCAACATTAACGCATAAAGCACATTGAGATTAATATTCATTTTGTGTAAGAAAGTTACTCGTGATCAAGTTCGTATGTTACATTAGTTTTCCCAATACCAAATAGCCGACATCTTCACTAAGGACCTTCCACGTCAACTCTTTAATGATTTTCGACATAGTCTCAACATCTATCAACCTTCAGTTTCAATTACAATGGTGTATTAGAATATGTAAATATCTTTGATATTTAGCATTTAGTTTATTTTTTTGTATTTGATAACGTTTTGATAGTCAAGTTAGTAACCTCGTTGGTAGTTAAGACAATAACAACTTGATAGTCAAGACACTTGTTGTATATATACATATTTATACAATGAAATAAGAAAGTCAAATATTATATTATCTTACCGTATTGAAGGTTACTTTAATTAACTTGTTAAACTTTCATACTAAATGTTTCTCATTGAGTTCTATCAAAAACAAAGGTCTCACTGGTTAAGCATATCATAAAAGAGAATTATTATCATAAAAGGAAACTATTTTTGACTTTATTATAAATTAATTACACAATTTCAATACATTAACTATTATATAATTTCCTTTTTCATATCCTTAACCAGCGTCCCGGAGCACCGATTAGCATTTCCCCAAAATCAAAAATCAACATTAATTGGGCAACTACCATGAATTTAATATAAGTGGGTATATCTGGGCCATGCTAACACTCATTGCATTTGACTATTCATCACAGAATCTGTTTTATTATTTTCTTTTGAGATCCTTCTCAATTAAAAATGTAGTTTGAAATCATTTTCCGATGATCAGGAGAGAATATTTCCTTGAACCATTTTTTGTACCAAAAAGTTTGATACTAAGCATCAAAGAAATCATATTTAGCTTTTATCAAACCAAACAATATTTTCTCTTCGTTTTGAATAAACAAAAAAAAATGAATTAATTAAGAGTATATGGTGTCCTTTCTATTGGGTCACTAAGGGGCGCTTTGGGAGGCAGTTCACATCGAGGCTAGAACAACCGCACAAGCAAGAGAGACGTCACACTCTTACCCAAAACCTTAAGGCAATGTATTTATGGGTCCTCTTACTTATAATATGTTCAACCTTTACTATTTTATCCGATGTGGGACATATAACCCACACTTGCACACAACACTTTCAACCCATTGCATTATTAAAAGAAGAACACTAACAACCTTGAAGACACTCAATTTGCAGCCACTTAATAAGTATCATTGGATAAGAAAGTGAAGATATGACAACTAAGCTAATCTTGTTTTCAATGTTTCTTTAATGACATTGTTTTTCTGTAAAGACACTGTAGTGTAGAAAGCATCTTTAGAATGTATGAGTTTGGACACCCGTGCCAAGCACGGACTAGATTGTCGATTATTTATTTTTATTATATAAATATATTAATTAAATGTCAAATTCAATATTTTTATACATAATATATCAATAGCACGTATCATTATTGTTTTATTAATTAAACATTGTATATATATATATATATATATGGTTAATAGGTCTTTACCCCCCTGTAATATAGGTCATTTCCGGTTTTCCCCCCTGAAAAATATTTTTTTTATTCAACCCATGTAAAATATTTTTGTTTTGATTTACCCCCCTAATAGGCTAAACAAAAACCAAT
>Ga0228710_1009664_pt1 | contig 13258 bp, 9 predicted proteins | sample MedpolnodulmetaG_FD_177995 | JGI IMG/M metagenome (GOLD analysis project Ga0228710, IMG submission 177995) | Root nodule microbial communities from Medicago polymorpha collected in Santa Monica, California, United States - pink nodules | ecosystem: Host-associated > Plants > Roots > Nodule...
GCATACAAAAAAAGGAATTTATTACCATAAAAGGAAACTTTGTTGACTTATTTATGGATTAATTACACAGTTTTCAATGCAATAATTACTATATAATTTCCCTTTTTAGTATCCTTAATCAGTGCCCGGGGGCACCGGTTAGCATTTCCCTAAAAAAATATGCTTAAAAAGTAGGCACATAAAGATTGAAATATATTCGTTGCCTTTTAATAATGAATGTCAAAATATTATGAACATTTTTTTTTTGGTTGGTATATAAGGTAAGAATTTGGTTCTTTAAAGTTTGAAAAATAATAATTCTAATTTTGTTTGTTTATTTATAAACATAAAGTATATTTCCTTATTTAGGAAATATCTGACTCTAGAGTTATTCATTATTTTATTTAAAGAATCAATTGGTATATATGAATCAATTGTGACATTAATATTTTGGTGTATACAAGATTCAATTTTCTTTTGGTTTAAAATTGAATATTTTTCTTAGGGCTATGTTATATGTCGCGACCAAAAGTCTCGCGAATATCCCACGAATTGTGTTTTAAAGCTTTTGCCGTTTTTTATTTCACAGTTATTACTCTGTACCTTTTTTTCCACTCAAAACTTGGTCACCAACTACATATGAAGACACATGAAAGCTGAAGCAAACACTGTATGCTCAGGAAAAGACAATAAGCAAAGGCAACTTTGTCACGTCTCTAAACTTTGGTAATTGAAGAGAACCGATAAAATAATACAATGAAGAGAATCTGGAGATGGAGTGGAATGGCAGGAAACAAGGGGAGAGAGAGAAATGGTATGACCAAAAAGAGATAAAACAAGGAAATCACCGCTTTTGAGCTTTTCTCGTGTGATATTCGTGAAACTTTTGTCGCTATATTAAGCATTTTCCTTTTTCTTATAGCATGATTATGATGTTAGAGTTTATTGTTATGAAGTTTTCTACAATCATATTTTGTCTTATCATGCATTTTGAATATATTTCATGCTATGTTTGTTGTTGCTTTTATGCGATATATGTAAATGTATTGTCATACACACATTAGTGTGATTTGTGACTTGCATCTTCTTTCAAATTCGTGAGATTGTCTTCACATTTAAATATTGTCATACACACATTGGTGTGATTTGTGACTTTCATCTTCTTTCAAATTCGTGAATTTGTCTTCACACTTAAGAGTTGTCGACTTAGCAACATAATGGACTAGCAATTGATATTATTGTTCAAAGACTTGATATTGATGGTGCACTAGGTATTTTGGTGAGTACTTTTGCTACTCTTGTTCAATTACCCGATAAATGTAAAATTACATACATTCTTAATTTGTAATAAAATTATACCACTTTTTAAATTTATATCAATTAGTGTGTAATTATTTTTAAAAAATCAACTTAGTAAATAAATATTTAGAATTTAGTAATTTAAACGTATTTATTTAATATATCTTTTATATATTATTATTAAATTAGTTTTTAATTGCTAAAATTTATTTTTTTTATCTATTTTTATTTTAGTGTTTATACTTTATAAAAAAGATTAATTTTTAAAAGTAAAATACAAAGGATAAAAAGAATTAAATGTAACAATTTTTCGAAACACTAGTAGCATATCATATATAATATACATTGTCCTCATGAGTTTAACTCAGTTGGTAGGAACAATGCATAATATATGCAAGGTCCGGAGTTCAAACCCCAACCACCACAAAAAAATATATAATATACCTTAACACAAGTTATAAATAATTTTTCAATAATTAAATTTTTTTTTACACAATTTTTCAATAATTAATTATTTCTAAAAACATGCACTTGAATTAATGTATTTGAATCATGTCGATCTAGACATATTGAAATGGGCCAGTATCTTAATATCACGTTATAATCTAACTATTTCGACTCCAATCACAAATACAGAGAATGTACCTAAGTTAATTTAAAAGCATTTGAAACCAATTTATGAATTTAGCTTAGACACTAAAACATAAAATGATGGAAGAGGACCTAAAGACACTGGATTGGAAGAACGATGATGAGGACGACAGTTGACAGCTTCTTGCATTAATCATCTTTCATCCTCAAATAGCTGTACAATTTGGAATGATGAAATTAATTAAACCAAACCCTAGTTAAGGTACATATATATACGACGGATATACTCAATCAGTATGAAAAGAAAAACGTACATTTTTGTTATATGCAAAATTCCAAAACCTCAACTTCTAATATTGCTTTAAGTCAATATAATTCAGCTTATGAATTCCCTATTGTGCCGGTAATCTTGGATGAAAGCTGAACCACAAACTTGCACACATGCTGGCCCATCCTTACCCAACTCAACTACACTCTAGCTAAAAAAAACTTCACTGTCAAATTACATGGCATTTGTCCCTAGTAGGTGTACTCTTTGATTAGCACATACATCAGCTATATGAATGAATTGAAGCGTGAATCAATTGATCCAAACCTTCATTAATACAAAAAGCTTTGCTACTTGACATGAGTCACGTCAAAACTCCAACCATTTGACAGACAACATACAAATATGGGACCGAGATTCCCTACCGTAACAGAATCTTGTAGGTTGCGGTCTTTGCCGTCAATGCAACGAAGGCCATCTGATTGAAATCAAATGATCCAAATTTACATTTGATTAAACGGGTCAAAGACATTGTTGTTTGAACAACAAGACAATGAACACAATCATTTATACTTGTAGTTCCATATTATTACTTGAGTGATTAGTTTACGGTGTTATAAGTCATATATGTAGTACAAAATTTCGGACTACAACAATAGTCTTGAACCGTACCACATGACTAATGAAAAAATAGGAGCAAATGTCACGACGCTCGCTCAACTCTCTCGTCCCTTACAGATCTTCTGTGCCTATGAGCCATACTCACCAATTGTGAACCCAGTGATGAAGACCAGCTAATATGGTTTCATAGTGTGATTATTTGACAACAAAAATCTATTTCACATACGATGTGTCCAAAGTCTTACAATTGCATGGAAAATGAAAAACACCATAAGTTCCTAACACGTGTACGGTAAATAATGGGCGGGTCAAGCATGCATTGATGAAAGGTCAATTATATCATACATGTCGCAAGTTCAGTACTTATCACAAAGACGTGCTCAATTATATGAGTAGACAAAATACAACATAACATAATTATATATAGGACCCAACTGGAAGGGTATTTTGGTAGTTATACCCATAAAGCTCTAATTTTCTTAAGTGGCCTTTATATAGAGTTTTGCAACTCCACATGATTGTTGTAGATCCATTCCATTTTCATATAATCCCGCGATTTTCTTTTCAAGCAATCTTGTCTCCTGTTTCTGCTTTGGTCCTCATTCTCATTTTCCTTTCTGAGGAAAACCGTAAGGTAAATCCAATCATTCACTTTTAGTTACACCAAGTTATAATCAATCATTCTTTTTGCAACTAGAATACAAAAGGAGAATATAATCTAAGTTATCCTTTCATCTTATTTTTACTACATGCAATATAGAGAAAGTTGAATAACAAGCGTAAAATAAAGATAGAAAAAAATTGTGGCAAGTTAGATATCAAATATGATTATTTTTATTTTATCATAATTTTTTTTGGTTTATACATATTTCAGGCATTATGGACTTCATTTTATAACTCTTCCTTGATTCTTTTTATCAAGAAGTAACAGAAAGTACATGAAATGTTTGATTTAATTTGTTGGTTTAATATTATTTTTGTTTTGTAATTAGTGAGGTGGCATGGAGGATGGAAAAAGTGGATTATGGAGAACGAAATCGGAACAGCTGGAGTCAGTGGTAGAAGATTTGAAGTCACCACCAGGATCGAGTGAGTCGGTCGGAGTGGTGGATGGTGGTAGTGGGAGTCTTACAAGGAAGTCAAGGAGGGCATCCCCCGGTGGAAGAAATACACACATAAGGAAGGCAAGGAGTGTCCAAACTTCTTTGAAGGTTGATTTGGATGAGGTTAACAGTGGTGCTGCTCTTAGTAGAGCTTCAAGTTTGGGACTCTCATTTTCCTTTACTGGATTTTCTGTTCCTCTTGATGAAATCTCTAACTCCAAACCCTTCAGCGATGAAGATATCCGTAAGTTGATTCATTTATTTTCTCTATATGCATATATTATCAACAATTAATCTTATGTTCCAATTATGTTATCCCTTCAAATTTAACTTTTATTTTATTTCATTCCTTGTAATCTATTACCAATAGTAAATTAATAACCAAAGTGATGATTTCACACTCTTAAATGTGCACATTTTTTTTATTTTATTTTTGAAAAACTCTTTTAACTTAAATTTACACTTTGAAAGAGTAGAGACTAGAGAGCGCGAGAGTGGAAATAAAATATATGATAGGTGATGTGTATCATAAAGAATTAAATTAAGTGTGGTGGTTAAATAATAGAAAATAAGTGTAAAAATTCGAGACCAATATATGAAAGGCTTTCACACTCCCTTTTCAAGATCATGTTCACGAGTTTGATACGTTTGAGATTTCAATAACTTTTAAGAACAAAATAATGCTCAGCAAGAACTCTTTTTGTGTGGCAATATGGCAACCACAACATATACTTTCGTATGTGGAATACGATTAGCTACTATCTTGAGGTGATTGATTATGAGAAAGCAAATGATCTAGTATATGCTTGACTAAGTCAATAAATATATTGGATAATATAGCTATAAAGTACTCAATACAAAAAAAATTAAACAAAAAAATTAATACAAAAATTAAACTTGAATTAGTAATCATATAAAATGTTGTACTCCTTTGAAATAAATATAACTAAATGTAAATATGTTTTTCTATGCTAAAAATATATAAATATAAAAATTTAATACATAATTAAACAAAAAAATTGTTTAAAAAAAAATTAAACAAAAAATTGATAACATGGTTCCCAAAAAATTGGAACACTTATTACCATAATTTCTAATATTTTGGGTGTCCATTAATAACATATGGAGGATGTGAAGCGAATTTGGTCCTTGCTTATCGATTCTCAAATGAATTTTTTCCTTTGGTAGGAAACCACCATATTTGATATCATAGTGGCTTCACAAGTATCCCCACAAATTTTGATAATTTGGATCGGCTATGAGATTAAACTCCACTTGCGTGTTTAGTCGCAACTTAAAGCTCTTTGTCCCTTCGTAAAATTGTGTGTTTTGGAAATTAAATGTCTGTTCAAGGTTGTATTCCCCCAAAAATGAAGAAGGATTAGTAACTACTAATTGTAAAATTGATTGATGCAGTTAGAAAGAAACACACACATATATATATTAAAGAGGAAAAAGAAGTTGCACAAGTAATTTTACACTAACATCTGATGAGCATATTGTTTGAGCCAAATCATAAAGTTTTTTAAAAAATTAGTTGTATGAATGAGATGGTAAATTGATCGTTTTTATAGGAAACAATCCTAAACTATTTTACACTGCCAGTGAATGCCCAATAACCTCAATATTAAAATGTATTTGTTTCAAAAAATTGTATGTAACCCTTTTTTTTTGGGTAAAAATATGTAACTTTTTATTTGATCATGTTGCAAAAGCGTTAGAAAATGACATACAAATAATTATTGATATTTTAAACACGAATGTCTTAGTCCTATAAACCTATCTCACTAGTTTGGTTTTTTTTTTCTTTCTAAAGAGTTTAACTAGTAAATTGTGAAAAGTAGAAGATCACATTCCAATATATCAAATGTTTCTAGAGCATTTGCTTACCTAAATTTGTACTAACAAATACTCTAATACCATTTAAAGAACTAAAAGATACCTTTAGATAAAAAATGATGTAGTTACTTTCACAAATATTTGACTTGTATTTGCAATATAAAATTTTCTTTTGTTAATTCTTTAAGCAATGTCTTAAGCATACTTTTATTTATGTAGTATTATATGTGTGATTCAATAAAGAATTTAATTAATATACTCTGTCAATGTATAAATATTTTATACATACATCTATTGATGTGTTATCACGTCAGTTAATAAATATGATAACTCATAAATTATAATATTTGTTAATAAACACAATAACATATTATTAAATATATGTGTAAAATAATTACACAAGCAAGGTAACATCCTAATAATCTCTTCTACGAATTCGGATAAAACGTTCAACTTTGATTTCTCTATTTCTGACATGTAGTAGTTGACAAGTTTCCATTTTAGTAGTTACATGGAGGTATCCTAGTCGGGTCCAATCCAACCAACCACCTCTAACTACAAACCCGTGATTAACGGTCCAAAATAAACAAATGACTCACAGTGGTTCCTACTTCCTACAACCGAAAGGACCAAAACAGTTGTAATGATATTGTGGTACACTATTGTCCGAGTGTGCTTTTCCTTACCAACCACTTGTATGATATCTATTCTTATGGTCCCCACATCAACCCATACACCTATTTTGTAAAGTCGGTCTAATTAATTAATATTGCAATCATCACTTCATGCACGTTTCATGCATTTCCCCACTCACGTGCGAATCATGGGTAGCTACTGTTTTATTTGCTTGGGGTGACTTATGCTAAAACTTAGTATTCCAGAGTTTATCACTCTAACATTTGTTTACCTATTGTATCAACTAGATTAACGTATAAAATCCACTTGAATTGGTTGGTCAGTGTTTGAAATATTGAAACACGCTCCTCTCAAAATTTCAATTTTAAAGAGGGTTAGTTTGACTTCTTTAAAATGAAAATAAAAAACTATGTTAAGTGGAAAAAATTAGTCTCTCGCAACATTAGAGACTAACAATTTGATTTGAGTTGAGAGATGTTTATATTTAGTGTCAACTGTTATATTTTTAAGATTAGTTCCTATGCCCCATGAAATTATGGATTAAGGTCATTACTTTATCACTCAGACTTATCATGACCTTGACTTGTGAATTTTGCACCTTTATTTTTTAATTGGAACCATTCAGTGCAAAACAATACTATCATTGTGAAGCATCCATGTACTAGGTTCTCATGAGTTATCATTTTTAGATATGTATATACATTTGTCCTGCTATTTTGTTTGAGTACGTACCACACACTCATTATGAACTTGCATCTTCATTTGCATTGTAATTGCACAAATTGAAACTAGTTATACTAATTGATGTTAATTAAATTTCTTCTACAAGTAATGATAGATTTTACCATCTAGTGATTCACATAAAAATGGTTAATATTATGTTGCAGCTGAGGATATTGAAGCTGGAATTCATAAGCCAAAGTTTCAAACAGAACCTACTTTACCAATATATCTTAAGGTAACACATTTCAAGTGTCAAAAAATGTGTCCTATATATAGTTCATTCCATACTTACACAACCATATGCTAGTACTACTGTTCAAACCTTAAATAGAGCTAGCATATGAGTTTGATTTAGTGCTATTTATTTAACTTGGGCAGGCAAGGACGAAGCTTCATTTAACAATCATCGCTACAATATAATATAGCACGCGGTCAGGTTCAGTCTTGTACAACGTTTAATTTCACGCGGCCTCATTGTACAAGACTACCCCTTCTTTCCAGTTAACCAAAGAGAAATAAGTATAGCATAGTATAGTTTTAGGTATCAAAATATTTGTACTTGCTTTAATCCATGCTTTTTTTATGCCTACTACACAACAGGGATCATCACATTGAAACTACTATAACATGGTTTTGCTGAGAAAGAAGGGTATGGACTATGAACGTATTAATAGCTAATTACACAGAATATTCAAATTAAAAAAATGGTTTAGTGCATTGAGATTATATATATAACTTTTCTGCTTAATTTATTTTAACTATGTGACGGATGACACTAGATGAGTTAACATTGTTATTATGGAATTGTGCAGTTCACGGATGTGACATACAAGATAGTGATTAAAGGCATGACAACAAATGTTGAAAAAGATATCTTGAAAGGGATCACTGGTTGTGTAAATCCAGGGGAAGTTTTAGCATTGATGGGTCCCTCAGGAGGTGGTAAAACTTCTTTGTTAAATCTACTTGGAGCTAGGTTAAGTCAACCAAATATTGGTGGCTCTATCACTTACAATGATCAACCATATTCCAAGTTCCTAAAAAGCAGGTAGGCACTGACCGGATATTTTTTCGATGATTTTCTCTCCGTGTATTGAACGGGTATACTTACTATTGAAGAATGAATTTGGCAGGATTGGATTTGTGACACAAGATGATGTTCTGTTTCCTCACCTAACTGTGAAAGAAACATTGACATATGCAGCTCGTTTAAGGTTGCCAAAAACATTAACCAAAGAGCAGAAGGAACAAAGAGCTTTAGATGTTATCTGTGAGCTAGGATTGGAGAGGTAAATTTATGTTTCCATTACTAGAGTCTCAAATATTTTTATTATGAGCTTATAAAAGTTATAATCATGCATGGAAATAGCATAGTAGAGTTTGATATATATAGACAAATACTATTTTTGTATGGGAAAACAGGTGCCAAGACACTATGATAGGAGGTTCCTTTGTCCGAGGAGTATCTGGTGGAGAGAGGAAGAGAGTTTGTATTGGAAATGAGATTATAATCAATCCTTCTCTTCTGTTTCTTGATGAACCAACATCTGGTTTGGATTCTACTACAGCCTTGAGAATAGTCCAGATGCTACATGATATAGCTGAGGTATTTGTTTTTACTCTTTCCATTGAGACATTTACATTCATTCAAGGTTTTAAATCGCAGTTGCAGTCCTTAGACCTCTAATAATGATAACTCCCCCGTCTAATATGAGCAGCTATATTATTTTCGCCATCGCTCACCTTTTAGTCTTATTATGTCAGGCTGGTAAAACTATAATAACAACAATCCATCAACCATCAAGCAGACTTTTTCACAAGTTTGATAAGTTGATCCTTTTGGGAAAAGGGAACTTACTTTACTTTGGAAAAGCATCAGAAGCAATGGACTACTTCAAACTTATAGGGTGTAGTCCTCTCATTACCATGAACCCAGCAGAGTTTTTATTAGACCTTGCAAATGGAAACATGATTGATATTTCTGTACCATCAGAGTTAAATGATAAAGTGCATATGGGAAATTCTGAAACTGAAACTTCCAATGGGAAACCATCAGCTGCAGTTATACAAGAGGTAAATAAATTCTCAATTTCTCATTATCAGTTTTTTTTATCATTTGATTAGAAAAGACACTTTGATATTATGTTTTTATATTGAGCCTAACTTATCCTTACAAACCGTCTTACAAACTGGTTTGTAAGGGTCGAGTTAAGCCCAATTCAAAATTCTAATATGGTATTAGAGCTTATCCATTTAGCGCCACCGACCATTTATATCCACACATCAAGTCTAATAGTGCCAATTATAGATAGTTGCAAGTTGGTTTGTATTAATTGTAGGTTAGTTAAAGTTTGTTACTATCCTACAGTTACACGATCTTTCTTTCAATTTATTTGTTTCTTTATTGAACTCTACCATATTTCTCAGTATCTAGTGGAGGCATATGAGACTCGAGTAGCAGAAACAGAGAAGAAAAAGCTAATGGTTCCAATTCCACTTGATGAAGAAGTGAAGTCTAAGGTTCGTTCACGTAAAAGACAGTGGGGAGCAAGTTGGATTGAACAATTTTTAATACTGTTTTCCAGAGGATTCAAAGAACGGAGACATGACTATTTTAGCTGGTTGAGAATCACACAAGTTCTTTCCACTGCTGTCATCCTTGGATTACTATGGTGGCAATCAGATGCTAGCAACCCAAAGGGTCTTCAAGATCAGGTAAGTGGTTAATGCATTTTAGCTAAGATTGAATTATTTGATAGTATCCAAGTTTACTTGCCTCCTAAGTAAACTCTTTAAATATAATCATTTTCACTGGATGCATAACTTGTTGGAAGTTAAGACCTTGATTCTTGACACGTGTTAATTGTAGGCGGGATTGCTTTTCTTTATTGCGGTGTTTTGGGGATTTTTTCCTGTGTTCACAGCAATATTCACATTTCCTCAAGAGAGAGCCATGTTGAATAAGGAAAGAGCATCAGATATGTACAGATTAAGTGCATACTTTGTGGCTAGGACTACAAGTGACCTTCCACTAGACCTTGTATTACCAGTGCTTTTCCTCCTAGTTGTTTATTTCATGGCTGGTCTGAGACTCACTGCAGGGTCCTTTTTCCTTAGTATTCTTACAGTTTTTCTCTGCATTGTTGCAGCTCAGGTATGCTATGCACTCTAATGTAAATGTATAAATAACATAAACCAAAATAGCGTTTAATTAGTGCTAACTTATAATTTATTACTTCTGACTATAGGGACTTGGACTTGCTATTGGAGCTACACTAATGGACCTGAAAAGGGCAACAACTTTGGCTTCCGTAACTGTCATGACTTTTATGTTGGCTGGGGGTTTCTTTGTAAAGGTAAATTTTACTAACTTAACCACTTTTTCTTGAAATGCAAAATCACGTTTTCTGAAATCTTGACATTTTCCCATTCAATTTTTTTCATGAGCAATGCCACTACTAGTACGGTACTTGGTTCTCGAAATTGTTAGTGTCGATCAAAATAGCTCACGATTTTTACAAATTGATAAATATGTCATTGAAATGTAAAATGTCTGTCAAAATCGGCCTTCCATTAGCTTATATCATTAGAGACTACGACATGACACATTAATTGAATATGTGGTCCCTCCATGATGATCCCATGTCCATCACACTAAAGGATAATTTGCTTATGAATTGTCTTTGAGGGATTAAATTGTCAGTAATTAGCACACTCACAACTGTAAATTTGTAATTAATGACAAATTTGTTTCTGTGATGCTCTAAATTTCTATGTAAGTTCATACCTTATGAATTGGCATAAATATCTGATTATTTTGCAGTGTAACATGTTCAGTTTACGTGTCACGTCGTAGTTTCTAACGATAGAAGTTGATAGATAGACTATTTCAAATGAGATTTAACAATTAAAAAAATATTTTTACCATTTCACAAAAATAAATAACTATTTGGATCAATGCTTACAAAACTAATCAACAATTTTCCTATTTACTGGTTGATTTATTCAATGGACTAGTTAAAGCCTTAAAGGTTGATTTGACCAAAAAAAAAAAAGCCTTAAAGGTTGAAAATATCAAATCATACTACTTTGATATTGCTCTACTAGGTATTAATCAAGTAATTGACACTTTCTATTCTGCTAAATTTGACAGAAAGTCCCAATATTCATATCTTGGATTCGGTACCTATCTTTCAACTACCACACATACAAACTTTTGCTCAAGGTACAATATGAACACATTACACCTAGCATCAATGGAATGAGAATTGACAATGGTATGACTGAGGTTGTTGCTCTAATAGCCATGGTTTTTGGTTACCGTTTATTGGCATATTTTTCTCTGCGGTGGGTGAAAATTCAACCTTAGCTGGGATACAAATTGTGAAGAAGGGTGATATTGAATGACGGCTCATATATATAAGGAGGACTTCCAAATGAAGTGGCAAGCTTTGTTTGGCTACATCTAATTTTGTATATATTTGTGTATTTCATTTGGCACGTTCTAATAACAAAAGCACGTTCAATGTTATCAGTTATGATCACTTGCACATTATTATGAGAATCTAGAGAATAGATTCTTTTGTAAAACTAGTAGGTCTGAATAGTTTAAAGGAGGAAGGTATGGAAAGGGAAAGAACGGATTAGTTAGGTGACTTGTTTGGGAAGGTATGCAAAACAAGAATAACTTTCATGCACGGTTGAGATCAATTTTTGTACAATGTAAACCAATTACAAATTATCTTTTGTATGACTTTTAAAATAAATTTGTTAAAAGTCAAATATTTTTAGTAATCTACCGGTTGCAACCGTGCATATCAATTATATAATTTTGTCAATGTAATTAACGTTTTATAAAATTATCTGCTATCCTCTACTCCAAATCCACCAATACTGGACAAAAACAAGGATTTATTCCACATCCATCTCTTTTAAAAATTAAAATTAAACATGAAATATTTAAAAGGATTTAATTCTTTCATTTTGCTTCAACCAAACACGGTGTTAAAAAAGCCATAAAAAAACTACGTCAAAGAAAAGGAACCCTTTTTTATTAAAAGTGCTTCATTTATTCAGGTAATTATTACTTATTTAATTTTTTTTTGTTACTTATAATTTATAATATAAATTGAAGGTGTTTATGTCACATGGTAAAATGTTAACAGTCAAAGTGATGCCTATTAAATAAATAAATTTTAAACATATTAAAACAAGATTACAAATAAATTTTGTTGTAGGTTATTTTCATGAAATTATATTTTTCATAGAGTAAAAAATGAAAAATTGGGCCGAAGCCCACATATAGAAAACTTGCGTTCCAAGTCTAGATTAATCCATCAAAGAACGTTACAGCGTTAATTAGGGTTTCCGTTAAACAAAATCCCAACGGCTATTTCCATATAAGCACAACCATTACAGTTTTACTTCTTATTATTTTTCACTCTCTCTCTCTCTCTCTCTCTCTCATAACATTCTTCTGATCAATCAAAATCTTCTTCTTCAAGCTTTCGCTCACTCTCAACATTCTTCTGCGCAAATCAATCATCACAATTCGCAACACGCTTCATTTCATCTCCTTTATTATCATCACCACTGTTTTCTGCATTCGATTTTCGTTCTTTTACCGTTTAATTCTCTGAAATTTGATTAATCTTTTGTAGGTGATTTCATTGATCATCTTCAACAATGGATTCGGGTTCGTGGAGTTCTTCTTCAAAGACCAAAATCAGAACGCCTTTCCCAGATCGCCTTCTCCACAGAAAGAATTCTTCTCAAGATAACGTAAGCCCCTAATTTCTCATCTGTATCGTTTTCTTTTATTTAGGCTTTCTCATTTTATTTTATCGATTCAGATTTTCTCAATTTATGTTTTTTTGTCAACAATTTAGGGTTTTAGGGTTTCACAATTTCTTTTCCATTTCTACGTTATCTATTCAGAATTTATTACTTTAGGGTTTTCTTGAAAACATTTCTCATTATAGGGTTTTTTCAATTTAGGGTTTTCCCTTTGATTTAATTTTACCGATTCAGAATTTCTCAATTCAGGATTTTTTTGAAACATCTCTCACTTTTAGGGTATTTTTTTTGGTACAAAATTGTAGGGTTTTCTTTAATTGCCCAATTTTGGATTTTCTTGTAATTATTTTCGGTTTGATTTTATTGTATGGATTCAGAATTGCTCAATTCAGGTTTTTTTTTT
>Ga0228710_1009665_pt1 | contig 13256 bp, 8 predicted proteins | sample MedpolnodulmetaG_FD_177995 | JGI IMG/M metagenome (GOLD analysis project Ga0228710, IMG submission 177995) | Root nodule microbial communities from Medicago polymorpha collected in Santa Monica, California, United States - pink nodules | ecosystem: Host-associated > Plants > Roots > Nodule...
AATAGAAGCTTAATCAAAACTGACCCTTTGGACTCCATTTTAGTGACTAATGTGATTATGAAAAGAGTAAGTTAGGGGTTTTATGGTGTTGAGTGTATGTGACAATTATGGGATGGTTTCAATGTATTGATGTATTTATAGCAAAATTTGAATGTAGAAAACTAAAAGGCAAAGTATCGTAACGGGATATGCTTACCACCATAGTTTTAAAACTCGTCTTGGTCATCGACTCGGTAGAGGCACCGAAACACCGAGTCGATGGTCGAACCATCGGGTCACTGGTTGAACCGCATGCTAAATTGGATCAAACTGGATGACTCGATTAGATAACTCGGTGTTTAGATTAAATTTGTATAGGTATTTAATCAGATTGAACCGGTGACTCGGCCACTCCAAAAACTAAAATAATGACACAAAATAAAATAAAAATAAATATCCTACAAACATAATTTTATAGACTAATTATTATGTGTTTTCAATGAAATATTTGAGCTTGATAATTATATATGCTTATGATTTTTTTGTTGAAATAATTATATATGCTTATGAGTTTGACAAAGATTTTTTTCAAGATGATTTTGACAATGATTATATACGATTATTTTATGAGGTATTTTTATCATAAAAAAATAAAAGAAAATTGAAAGATATTTGCTTTATAATAAATATTTCGACGAGATGGTAATATAGACAATAATCTTTATACAAACATGTGTTATTATAATCATAGCAAAAACAAATTGAACACAAAATGGATAGTGTTTCAGTGGCTAGGAGAGTTTTCTTTAATAGTTGGGTCATGAGTTCAACTCCCACCAACACTACTTTTAACAGCATAATTTAATTAAAATATGTTCTTGCTTCAAACCAGTCCAACCAAATACTCGACCGAGTCATCGGTTTTTACCGAGTTTTAACCGGTTCTCACCGAGCCAACTGCATGGCCAATCCAGATGCCTGCTCAAACCGGCCTACCCACCGATTTCCGGTTCGAGCCGAGTTTTAAAACTATGCTTACCACTCTTATTTGCCAATTATTATGACATGTCCGTGCTTCTTTTTAACTAAGCATGTTATCATAATAAGAAAGAATTCCCTAAAAATAAAATTATAATAAGAAAGAATGTTGTTTAAGAAATAAAAAATAGGAATGTGTTTTAAACTTCTAAAAAAAAAAAAGGAATGTGTTTTAAAAAAGTAATGTATTTATAATAAAATAAAATGGTAAAAAAATTATTAAATAATTGACTTTTTAGATGGTTAAAAAATCTTCAATCTCCTTTTTAACATATTATTCTCTTCGATCCTATTTATAAAAAATAATTGACTTTTTAGATTCATTAAATAATTGATGTATTTGATATATAATATAGATCGAATACATCAATTGTTCCATGAATTAATAAGTCAATATAATGAGCATAAATTTTAGAAATAAAATTGATTATGTTTTCTTAGATATGATCTCTTAAGTTTATCGCAATCTATCCCATTTGTACAAAGAAAAAAGTATATTCACAATAAAATATTACTTTTTAATTTCACCAACAAAAAGAATTACTTTTTAAATTTTAATTAGCATTTAAGAAAATGAATTAATGTTTACTTAGCTTATCAAAAACTAGCGAAAAGACGGGCACTCATGTGCCCGTCTTTCCTCTCTTTATTGCGCTAAATTTTGAAAATTATGAACTATGTTTTTTTCTTATGAAATTTTGATTTTGATTAAAACTAAAAATATAAATGTTTGTTGCTTTCTAGTTATAACAAACCAAATTAAACATGATTATTTATTTCAATAACACCAACAACAATCTTTATTATAGAAAATGTTGTTTAAAGGTATAATTAAGATAATAAAAAATTAAGTATAGATATATTGATTTAATTTGTTACACTTTTTAAATGATAAAAATAAAAACATACATATATATATTCATATCGTGTTTTGTTAAAAAAAATTTAATATTTAAATTTATTCTTATCTATTTGTTACATGTGTTATTGGTATTGAAAATTAAGGGCATTTTTGAAAAGAAAAATCCAACCCAAAAATGCTAAAAGGGGTAGTTTTCTTTATATATAATAATGTATATTATGAGATTGAAATTTGGTGAAATTTTCTTCCGAAATTTCAATAGTTAATAATAGGCTTAAACACACTTTTTACCTTTAAGTTGCAAAAGTTGCAATTTTGGCTCCCTTTTAAAAAAATGGCAAATATGTTGAACTATAGTAGGCATTTGGCAAAAGTTGCAATTTTACCCAGGATGTATGAAAATCGAAACCCCTTTAATTTTCTTTTCTTTTCAGATTCTATTGTTATTAGGTTTCTTGAAGATGATGAAGAAAAGGAGATTGAATTGTAAATATGTTGTGTTTGAAGTTTTTGATGAATTTATGAATGAAGAGTGTTATAAATTTTGATTGGGTTTGTGTTTGTTTTAAATTCTGGGTTTGGTTGTTCTTACTTGGGTTTGATGTTACATAGGAAGAAGAGAAGAAGACTCAGCGCTTCTCTCCTTAATTCTTTCCTTTTTTATATTATTTTAAATCAACAAATACACTTGTGACATTTACATTTATTTTAAATTCAAAAATTACACAGTTAGCGATTTTTTAACTGATGTGGCGTGACACGTAGACTAGACTAAGTCAAAATTGAGGTTTTGCAAAAGGGGGTAAACATAGGGAGTCACTTCTGCCATTTTTTTTTAAAAGGGGGTCAAAATTGAAACTTTTGCAAACTTAGGGGGTAAAAAGTGTGTTTAGGCCTTAATATTATGGTATGTTTCTAAAACAAAAAAGAAAGTAACATGGTATGCTTTAAACTCAACACTTTCTAGATATCTACTCAATAAAACTTTCTAGACATGATATTGCCATGTTTAAAAAACTTTTTATTATTATTCCCCTGAAAAAATGTTTTTATTATCTCATTTTGTATGATGAGCTTTATTAGTCAGTGCTTTGATATTGGAACAAAGGTGGTCGGTAGAATAGCATGCAAATCAAAATTTGTTTATACGTAGCTCTTGGTTGTTGTATGTTGTTACGGTGAAAACCAAAAGAGGACGCAACTGTGTTTACTAATACTCGTTATAAGTAAATATAACTTATAGACACTTCAAGAAAACAACAATTTAGCGTTAGCCAAAAGTCCACGCTAATAGTGTAGAAACCAATGCTAACACCTATTTAGCGTTGGAGTAGCGTCGGTGTCTGGGAATTGCTAAAAAAGTTGAAGCTACCGGTAGCATCAGCTTTTTGCATCCGAGGCTACTTTAGCGTCAGCTAGACCAAGTTTAATCCAGACTCTAAACTCGGCCGAGGCTTACAAATCCAACAAATGAATAGTCAATGAAACGAAGTAGAGTTAGCGTATTTGACGCTAACTAAAACAATTAGAGTGGGCCCGGCTGACGCTATTTAGCCACTGCATAAAGATTGACCAGATCGTATAGAGTCGGACCATCGATGCAAAAGTCAATATTCAAAATTCAACTAAATCTTATAGAGTCAACCCATCCGACACTAATTTTCAACATTTTATATTTAATTTTTTTTCCTATTTTGGGCTTGCACATACTTCCCTGTTTTGCACCTAATACTAAAATAACATATCAAACCAACCACAATGTCATATTGCTCTAACATGACAAACACTTTTACAGTAGCGATCGTTAATGCAAATTAGTCTAAAACTACACTACAAGATCATGCTGTTAAAAGTCACATTAACAATATAACAAACACAGAGTCTACGACTACAACCTATATAATAATTAGATCCACTAATTTATACATATAATTTTATAGTTGATTTAGCTACTTCACATATACTTTCTTGAGTGAATAGTCAAATTCGTCCTTGAATTTGCAAGGATCAGACAAAATCATCTCCTAATTCATTGAAATGGCTATTTTGTCCCTGTATTTGTCATATGTCAATCAAATTAGTCCCTCCGTCCATTTGGGGGTTAACGGCGCTAGCGTGGGCGTTAACCTCTCACATGAGTTGTAATGTCAAATGCCACATAAGCAGGGACTAATTTGGCCGATAGTGACCAAAACTTCCAAGGACGAAATTGATTGATTTGTACAAAATTCTATGCAATTTAGTCCCTATTATATTTGACTAACTATCAAATTGATCCCTACATTATATTAAAAAACCATCAAATAAGTATTTGAATTATATAAACAGATACCAATTTGATCCTTGAAGTATATATGTGCAGAACAAAGTAAAAAAGTCAGAAGGCACAACTTCATCCTTGAAAATACCATCAAATAAGTCATAAGTCTTAAGTCAACCCATCTATGGGGCATTAACAAGTCATAAGTCTTAAATATTATATAGGCAAAAAGAAACCCAACTATGAAACAAAATTCAAACAAGTCTAAATATTACATTTCCAAAAGCATTTTTTAAATACGTTTCTATCAAGCATCACTTCTTTGGAAATCCGGGGGTTGAGATAAACTCCATGAATTTAGGTTGATTTGAACCGGATGGACCATAATTTGGATATGGTACTCTAATAACGCCAGGAGCAGTTGGACGTGCTGGTACAGGACCCCTCACTGGTGTTTTCTTAGGCCTCTCATTTAAAATAATTGGTCCTTTAATGTCTACCTCCTTGTAGTAACACCTTGCAACAACATTTTCAATCAAACCAGTCCCTAAATTATAAAATATTCAATCAAATAAGTCCCTAAATTATTAGACTTACTAGCAAATCGATCCTTTCATACATGTTCATGCACTACTTCATTTGCAACAACATTGACAACATTTTGAGCATTTGTAACATTTCCAGCAACAACATTTTCTTCGTTAACATTTCTAGCATATTCTGTAACATGTCCAGCATTTTCAGCAACAACATTTTCTGCTTTTCGGCACATCATTTCCAACATTTTTTGCATTTTCTGTATCAATCCAGTCTTTTGGTCAAATTAGTCCCTTCTTATGTGGCATCTGACATGACAACCCATGTGAGAGGTTAACGGCCATGTCAGCACCGTTAACACCCCAAATGGACGGAGGGACCATTTTGATGGACATTTGTTAAATTCAGGGACAAAATAGAAATATCGATAATTCATAACAATATTTTTTTCCTCGAAATTTTTTCATATCTAGACAAAAAATTAAATGATAGAAATCCTAAACAATAACGAAATTTTCAAGTTGAAATGATTCAACAGTCCCTGGCAACGGAGCCAAAAAATTGATACAATTTCAACTAGTGTACTAAACTATAGCGAAGTAATTAAATTAATAAGATTTGTATCCACGGGGATAGTTTCAACTTCTAATCTGTAGTGGCGTTATTATTAAGGATGTTTGTAAAAGTGGGGGTTTCACAGTGACAATTGGTTTGGTTTGCAAGTTAAAATAAATAGTAGATTAATTACAAAGTTGGTAATGAATTTATAGGAAATGTGATCAGGTCTTTCGTATCATATGTTCATCACGAATTGGTAATCTGAATCTATACCGTTTAATTGTTCCTCTAATTTACGATAATTACCAAAATAGCTCAGGTCAATCTCTTGACTCGGAACCCTCTTTTGTAAATACATTCCCCTATTCCCTTAGGTGAACCCGTAATTATTAAAGGTTTGATTTCCTGTTAATTAAAAATCACAACTAATGTTCTATCTCTGGATTGTCCGTTAAGTTGACCAGTATAACTAGGTCTAAGTAATAAGTTGTGGTCAACAGTCAAATGGTATTTATGATCAATTTACATTTGGTTAGAACATAAAAGCATTAAGCACAAATTATACTGAACAAACTACATTTGCAATTATAACTGATGTAAAGTTTACAGATTACATGGCCAAAAACCTAGAATAGAATCATCTCAGACCTAATAACTTGAAACTTAGTTAATCATGGTGTCATACCCCAATTTTTGACCTAAATCGTCACTGACACGTGTCGTTGGGCCCTACGTTCGTACGTGGTTTAATCTGATCGATCTCCGACGTTTTCGACGAAAATTCGGCAGAGAGGTATTTTAAAATACCTCATGATTGGTTCCGAGTCGGACCCTCTTCTCTTTATTTCTCTCTTAATTTTCAAATTTCAAATTCCATCTTTTATTTAAAATTTTAATTAACTTTAACCTTGTTTTTCTGTTATTATTATTTTGTTTTAAATTTATCCCTTTTATTATTATTTTAGTCTTTATCCTTTTTTATTATTATTAATACTTATTCATAAAAATCCAAAAATTGTCCTTATCAAAGTATTAGTCTTACAGCATTTCTCCCTATCGATCCAGCTCACACGCGCCTGTACTGTAAGCGTTTTGTTTCATCCCAATCTCAATTCCAAGTGCAGATTTTTCTGCTCTTTAACAAAACATAACCTCAAAACCCTCATACTATAAATTGAATCTGCAAAATTCATCAGAGAGGAGGATTCCCGATCGTGAAAACCTGCAAGACAAGAACAACAGAAAGCGAGTTCGAATTTCAACGGCCAAAGATTCTCAATCGTAAGTACCTGCAAAACAACCAGAAGCCAGAAATTCACAGAGAACACAAGCGCATAACAGAGGTAGAACAACACGGATCCGACGCGAATCGCAAACCGGACGAAAGCCACAACCGCGGTCAAACCGACCACAAACCGTTCGTGAATCAGTCAAAACAGATCGAACCATACCGCCAGAAACAAAAACCGTCGCAGGCATCAACGGAAACACAATACAAAGACGGACGCGCGAGATAGAGGAAAGGTAAAAGTTTTTTTCCTCTTCATTCTTTCTGTTTTAGATCTAGGGTGGATTGTTCATTTTCTGAGAATTTGGAGTTTAGAAATAGAAAGAGGGTAGGAAATAGAGTAAAAAAAACCGAAAAAAATTAAAAAAGGTGGAGCATTTAGCTCCGACGCGGCGGCGCTCCGGCCGACCACCGCGTCGGACCACCGCACCGCCGCCGCTCCCACCTTACCTCACCGAAGAAGATGAAGATAGAGAAGAGAGAGAAGAGAGCTTCTCTCTCTAGAGGAAGGGTAGAGAGAGAAAGAAAAGAGAAAATGAAAGATTTCATGGCCTACAACATATATATATATGCATTTCCAATCACCTGCGCAAGGGTGTACGGCTTGTCATGCACGCTCGTGCCTTTACACCTTCCGATCCGGGCCAAACAGCATCCTGTGGCCCATACAACACCATCCCGTGATCAAATCCTGGCCGCCGTATCGATCAGACGGTCCGTATCAAATATGTCTTTAACCCAACCGACCCACCACTTGACCCGCGACCCGTTTCGATTCTGACAGAGCCCAATCCTTTTATTTATTTTCTGCACACCCCCTACTTACTGCCTGCACCCTCAGGATCTCATTTCTTGCCATTTTCATGCATTTTAAATTTCCTTCGCATTTTACTTTCTTTTATGTTGTTATTTGTCAGCATCCACATATTTATTTTTACGTCCTATTATTTTTACCTCTTTCATTCGCATTGATTTAGAATGTAATTAATTAGGCTTTCATGTAATTTATTTATTTATGTTCGTTTTCTTTTTTGGTTCGGAACTTAGAATGTAAATTAGGTTTGGATGTAAATATTTCCGTCATTTATTTTATCGCAGACCGTAGAATGTACTATAGGCTTTCATGTAATAGACGTAGCTGCATGTGTGTGTGCGTGTGTGTATGCTTTACTTCTATGCCTCTAGTCTAGGTTAATGGTCTTTGTGGTGATCCAACGTCGCCACAAAGTACATACGTTTTTATTTTCTCGCTCCGATAGTTTATTTTTAGCTTATTATTCAAAAAAACAAAAAACATGCAAATAGTATCAAAAACACCAAAAATATTTTCATAAAATAAACCTTGACTCTCAAAGTCAAGTGATCCTTTTGCTTTTATTTCTTTCATAAGTCAAAATTGCAATCTACTTTAATTTACTTTAAGTCATTTCCTTTAACATTATAAAAAACACAAACAAATACTCATTTGCCACTTGGCTTTTAATTTTAAAACCTTTTTCAAAACCAATAAAAAACACACAACCAATCAAACGTCAATTTTTACCCCAAACTACGAGGTTTTGATCCCTCATGGGTACATAGGCAAAGGACCTAGTCCTTCCAAATCAATAAAAAACGTAGATAAGTAGGTCTCTTTTTCACTTACCACATTAAACACCATTTTTTAAAAGCAAGCAAGTTATAGCATGAAACGTTAAATAAAATCAAGAGGTTCCCGTAGCGTACTACGGGCATAAAGGGTGCTAATACCTTCCCTTTATGTAACTAACCCCCGAACCCTAAATCTTTTCAAAGGGGTGTTTCAAACTTTTTTCCCCTTTTTTCTTAAAATTAAATGTTCAGTCGTGAAATAAAATAGTGAGTCAAAAGCTAATCAAATAGCCTTGATCTCCAAAAATGGCGCGACACATGGCTAATGCACAAATAACTAGATTAAAAAAAACATTACATGAATTTGGGACTGACTATGAGTTGGATGATAAGCCACCACATAATTTGCAATCCTCGACTCCAAATGTGTCTTCAATCTCCCAAACATCAGAACCCTTGCTTAAGAAATGTGTTTGGCTTTTATAGACTCTTCAAATTGGCTCTAGATCGTGCTCTGATTTGCATAAATAGTGCCACCATTTGTACTTCCTTGCAAACTCAATTTCTGTCCCTTTTGTAGCTTCTGACTCATAAAAAAATCACCTGAACTCCACTAAGTTGAACAAAAACCACTAATAAAATGATATATCACCTAGTGTCATCAACTTTCAGGGAAAAAGGGTATCGATTCAGATAGTGAAGGTGAGAACATGCGTGAAAAGAAACCTTCAACTGGCAAAGGCGAGACGAGACTTCATGATGCTGCACGAGGTGAGGCTTCTAATTCCAACTTATCTTGGGGATCTACTATGAAGGTATTTATCTTCTATTCAAGTGATGTTAGCTACTTTCTTCATCTCCCAAAAAATTCTTTATGCTTTCCAGGCTGGATAATGTTTTCTTACTCAATATCTTTGGAGGAATTCCTTACCTAAAATATCAAAATGGCTCGTTTTCGTGTCTTGGTCCTTCTCCTCTTTTGAACCACGTCCCTTAGGGAGAAATGACGAAGTATTTTGTTGATATCAGTTCGTCTTTGGAAAACTTGTCATCCTACCTAGAGCATTTAGCCAAGATAAACCAAATGATGCAAGAAGATCTCCCCCAAGAAACCATCGAAATAGCTGCTTTTTATAGTTTTACTATGCCGGCTAACGGTGTCCAATTCAAGTGTTACCTTCAAACATGTTTTCGTATGAAGACTAGGGAATATTTTAAAATATATAAATAGAAAATTTGTGGCAAATAAAATATGCGTTAGACATCATCAATGAAACTAGTTTCTTGTAGCCAAACTTGCTACTCTTCTTATTGGAAAAAGAACCCATCAGTTGGTGTTAGGTTGAAGGCCCTTTATTTGTGGATCCTGCTTGGTGATGACAGGTCATCTTACATTATTCTTAGCATGTTTTTCAGCTATTTTTAGTAGGTTTTAGAAGCAAAAAGGAGGTGTATTAGAACGACTGCTTATGATTTCGGGACTTTTGTAATGTTTTCTATATTTGAGATTGTAATTCTTGTTTTCCCGACATAGCAATTTTATCGACAAAACAAGAACAACTAAAGAATTGGGAAGACTAGGGAAGACCAAGAATGAAGATTCAAAAGGCCTCAGAGACTTACAATAGGGAGGAATTATGTTCCCTATGTTTTGAGGCAAGTTATTTGAAGATGAAGACCTAGAACGACGGAAAATCGGAGAATTTGGGCCCACAAATAGATGTCATGCGCCAAGGGCATAAAAAAAAGTTTAGGGTATGGATTTCACAAGCCATACGCTTAGTGCATCTACCATGCGCCTAGGGCATCATTAATGGGGCACTCACATGTGCCCTGTTGATCTGCCATGCGTCCCGTGCATCAAAAAATGTGAGGCGCAAGCGTCTTTTCCTGCTTCTGTGATGGGTAAAGCCCGCACTTTGAGCCCAAACCCAGGTAGAAACTCTCACTATAAATACTAGTCTTCCTCATTCAGAATTTCTCGTTCAGAACGGTGGCAGTTCATGAAGAAGGTAGCTTTGGAGCTTCAGGAGAGTTTCTATCTTCTCCTTGATTTTCTAGGGTATGTTTTTATCTTTAGTAATTTGTTTTTAGTTACCATGTGTAACTAAATCATTTTATGTTAGAGTTCTAAGATGAACCTCTGTTTATTTTTGTTGGATATTTATTTTATTTAATGTCATTTATTTTATTTATTTTCTGTTCGCTACTAAGTTCCTAACTTCGTCATTTATTTCAAAGGAGCGTAACCCTAGATTAGGTACTTAGGCTGTGAAAGGGACTAACATTGTTATTACAATCTTGCTTCTTATATCTTGATATTTATTGCCTTATACTAATAACTATCTATCTAGGAAGTAATTAGTTAGTAATTAGTGAAAGATAATGAAAGCGAGTTGACCCTAGTAGTAAGTACTTAGGAGGTGACATTACTAAGACTGAGTACTAACTCTGCTGAACCTAGGATGTAACTAGTTATTAATTAAGGAAACAAGCGTCTCTGGGGAATAAACCGAGATTGAGCCATTATCTTAAAACCCTTAGTAAGGTACCAGAGATACGGCTGCCCGTTTGTAGAACTACTAAGAGCGGAGAGAGGGTGTGCTATGAGTGTCCTAAGATTCATAGATGAGATGACCTAATGGAACCTTGTCCTTCATTGCCTTGGAAGAAACTGGAATGCCAATTTAAGTTTATGTTTCAATTACCTTTGAATTACCAAGACCCCGCACGTAAGGATCACTGTGCGATCAACAGGTACAGTTAGCCATCGGAGAGATAGACCTACTAGGTTAGAAACATCCCAAAGGCCTCATCACTTGTATAGTCTACATAAGATAAATAAACGCGACATTACTGTTATTTAATATCCACAATATAAATAGAGCGGATTCGAAGAATCCTAACCACTGCTTACTTTTCGACAACCAAAAACAGGTAAACTGCTCTGTTGTAAATAGGTAAAAATTGCAACTCTCTAACCCTTAACTTTTATATCGTCAAACTTACAAAAATAAATAATGCGAATTGTTTGGACGAAATGACAATCCCTGAGGATACGATACTCTACTTATCACTTTAATACTTGGTAAACGTTTTGGAACACTTGTTTAATCCTCACATCAAGTTTTTGGCGCCGTTATCGGGGATTGTTGATATTTTTGACTAAGCAATTTAAATTACTTACTCTTTCTATTTTTATTTTTCAGTCATTTATTTTTCCGCATTTTAATTTTCTCTTATCAAAAATTCAAAAACACCAAAAAAATTCAAAAAAATTAAAAATACCAAAAATATTTATTCCTAGTTGAGTCATTTTATTATTTAGAGTCTAGTTTACCATTTAGTTTATTTATTTTTGTTGTTACTAACATAGTTTATTTTTCCGTTTTGCATTTAGTGTTTTGTTTACATTTAGTACTAACCTTTTTTTTCCATTTAGGAACGAACCTCATTCGTTTATTTTTCTTTTGTTTTTTGAGTCTAGGTTTTAAGTCATATTTTATTATTTTGAATTGCATTTAAGGGAGTCGTAGTAAAAATAACAGTTGTTATAATATCTACATTAGATCAAGTCTAGTTTTAATTAGGTTATTTAGTAAGAGTCAGTCCATTTAATTTCGCATTTAGTATTAGGATTAGCATTTAGCAATAAGAGTCATAGAGTCTTAGGGTTAATTAGTAATAATATTAGGTATTAACTAAAATAGTTAATTTAGATCAAATTTTCATAGAGTCAAGTAACCACATATGAATTAACATAAACCTAATTTAAATTTAAAATCAATCGCAAACTTATTTTTGTTAGGAAATTTTCTCGAACGTGCAATTATTGTGTGAAATAGGTAAACCATGAAATCAACCAAAAGCACACAATCAATGGCAGCTAAAGAGGAGATTGATGAGCAAAATTTGGAGCAATTGATTACTTTACTCAAGAAGATGAAGGTGACTTCTTCTTTTGTGGGGAAGCTAGAGAAAGAGCCGGGGTACCTTGAATTTCAGCAAGAACTAGATCTAAAGAGACAAGAGTTGATGAAGTCGAAACAAGCTGGAAATGAGGAATAAATTCATTTGGTAGAAGTGAAAAGAGAGAAACCTCAGGCAGAAGACAAGCAACGAGACGAGAACTTACCACCAGAGTTCAATGCTTTGCATCAATTTCTCAAGCAAATGCTGGTCGGATTAGGAAAATGTACCAAATCGTTTACCAAGTAATAAAGTGATAAGTAGAGTATCATATCCACAGGGATTGTCGTTTCGTCCAAACAATTCACATTACTTATTTTTGTAGGTTGGCGGTATAAAAGTTAGGTTGCAACTTTTATCTGTTTACAACAGAGCAAGTTTACCTGTTTTTGGTTGCAGAAAAGTAAGCAACGGTTAGGATTCTTCGAATCCCCTGTATATATTTAGTGTTGGATAATAAGCAAAAGTATGTCGTGTTTATTTATCTTGTTGGAACAAAATGCGTTTAACAAACATTACATTTAAAGTGGGGGAAATTGTTAGAACAAGGAATGTTTAACATATGTCACCCTTAAGGTTTTGATGATAACAAGGTATTAAAAATTGTCAATTGGATATGCTAATATTTGTTCAATTGTACAGGACCATAGAAATTTTTTATATCTTTAAAGGGTTCTGAAAGAACAAAAGAGAGCAAAGGAATCAACAAAAAGGAAGCTTGAAGTGTCTGAAGAATAGTGCTCCTGAAGTTCAAAGCGCTCTTGAAGTGATGACGTCATCAGAAGCACCTCATCAGAAGCAAGATCACCAGAATCTGAAGTTCAGCTGAAGAACTTAAAGCTTTAAAAGCTGGAATCTCATTTAATTTTGCCTAACAGCTGCTAAAGACGTAAAGAAGTGTAACAACGGCCTTGAGATGCAGTTTGAAAGCTTTGAATGCTTACTCCATCAAGAGCGTTGAAAAAGGACAAATGTACGAACTGTACAACCACCTTCTCCACTACTTTGGTCGTGCTCTGCAACAAGACAAGGATAACAGCTCCGCCTGCAGAAATGTTCCTTCATACAAGGAATGGATTTGAAATTGATCCTTCATAGGACAATAACCATATCAGGCAAAAGATCATTGGTGATCAACAAGCTTCAAACGACTCTTTTGTGCATGTGTGCTGGCA
>Ga0228710_1009666_pt1 | contig 13256 bp, 4 predicted proteins | sample MedpolnodulmetaG_FD_177995 | JGI IMG/M metagenome (GOLD analysis project Ga0228710, IMG submission 177995) | Root nodule microbial communities from Medicago polymorpha collected in Santa Monica, California, United States - pink nodules | ecosystem: Host-associated > Plants > Roots > Nodule...
AAAGTTTTTTTTTTTGTGTTTTTTTTTTTTTAAAGAATGTGTGTTGCTAACATTTCTCAACAAAGTAATAATATATAAAGTTTGTTGAAATATTTATCTATACTATATATAAAGAAAAGTACACCTTTTAACACTTTTGGGTTGTACTTTTCTTTCAAAAAACACTCTTAATTTTCAATACAAATAAAACATGTAACAAATAGATAAAATAACACATGTAACAAATAGATAAGAATAAATTTAAATATTAAAACAAATATAATAAACATGATATGAATATATATATATATATATGTTCTTTTTTCTTATCATTTAAAAAGTGTAACAAACTAGATGCATATATTTATACATACTTTTTCATTATCTCAGTTATACAGAAATTTTTCTATAATAAATTTTTCTATAATTTTGACCTTTTATGATTTAAGAAATTTGTAACTAAATGGAGGATAACCGGTTGTAGGAGGTAGCTGCATAGGTCACTGATGGACGGGGTCTATACTAGGGACTCCCCATATTATGAATATTCAAGAAAGTTGGAGTAAAGGTTAAGGTATTTTAGTATTTCTTGTTGAATAGTTTGATATTTAGTATTAAATTTATGGGTCTTTGCTAACACCTTAAAGGCATTGTCTAAGGAACGCACAAAAAGGATTTTTATCTGAAAATACAAGTCAAACACGTATAAAAATCATAACTACACAATTTTCATTGCAAAAGTTACTACTTTTGGATGCTTAAACAATACCCTAAAGGCACTTGTTAGCATTGTCCTAAATTTATTAGTGGCCACACCACCGAAATAGTGCCCGCTACCACCCCACTCCCACGCAGTGCCAATTTTAGCGTTAGCCGTGCCACGCCGACAACAAAGATTACAACACAAGAAAAGACTAAGGGTGTGTTTGTTTTAAAGTAAGAAATTACATGTGTTCGATAAAAATGAATGTTTTAAAAGTAAGAAACCATTATATATTTTTGGCAAAATTACACAATTAGTCCCTTAACTTTATTTTAGGTAACACGTTCGTCTTTATCTTTTTTTGTTACGATTTAGTCCTTTATGTTGTAAAATGACAATATCTTATCATTTTTTATGAGATTTTTTTCAAAGAAATTTTATTTTCTAGGCTTGTATGATGAAGATTTGCGTTTGTCTATGAGTTTGGTGAATTTTTTTTGGAGTTTTTGATTAATTTTTCTTCATAAAAAAAGATAACTATGTTGCTATTTTATAACATAAAGGACTAAATCGTGACAAAAAAAAGATAAAGGACGAAAGTGTTACCTAAAATAAAGTTAAGGGACTAATTGTGTAATTTTACCTATATTTTTTTGCACTGGGCATCAAGGGCCAATTCTCCTTTAACCTAACTTGACCCGGTTCAATACTTAGGTGTTGAACCACTGTGAGCAAGCAGCAGCAGCAGCCGCAGCAACACAGGTTGTTGCCAGAAAAGATAGATCGAGATGCGCATCAGGTACTTAGTTTCCAACGAATTAGACCTCAAATTAGTGAATTACATCATGAAATAATACATACAAAACCTTCATCTCTACCAATTCGCGTTTCACCACCAGCAATCACAACAAATCCCGAATAATTTTGAACACAAATATATTGAATTGCATAAATAATCAATCAACCAATTCTTATATAAAAAATTAATCAATCAATCATCCCAAATCATACAAAATACTTAAACAATAGACTAATTACCTTAGTAGTTGTTACAAGAGAGGAGCCGCTGCTGCTGAAGTTTACTGAGAGAGAATTTTGAGTTATGGAGAGGAACTTTTATATATCTTCTTTGCTGCTGTATGGGCTTTGCTAACATGCATGATTTTTGGGCCGTTTTGTTTAAAAACTAGCAAAATTGTTTAAATCTGATGTTTCCTGACATGCCTTGGTTCTTCTCTGCCCCCTTTCTTCATTTGACAGCTTGACCTCACCCTCGCCTCATCAACCTTATTTTCCTCTTCTATTTCTCGTTCACCCCTCTCAAATTCCTTCCGGCATTTGTTTAATAATAACCTTTTAAAAGTTATCTTTTCGTTGTCCACACTCAAATCAGGCAACTGATAAGCCAGATGTGAGCAAAAGTTGGCATACATTTCACAGAAGATAGGTTCCATCAGAGCCTTCTTGAAGATTTGTGAGACGACGCCACTGAGAGTGATTGCGTTGTCAATATTAACTGCTTTTACCTGTTCAAGAAGCCTATTGAAATTCTGAGGAGTTAGTTTGTTCAAGATAGCTCTCAGTTGCCTCTGCTTTGCCTCTTCTGCATTTGACACTTTACCTATTTTGTACTTCTTCTCAACCTTGTGCTGGTAGAACGTTGCCACCAGGGACGGATCCAGAAATTTCCGAAAGTGGGGTCAGGCTCATGTATTATAAAATTTATACAAAAATATATGATGGAAGTCATTATCATTAAGCAAAACATTAAGATTACAAAAAGCTAAAATTTGACAGAAGAGTCTACATGGTCAAGATTAACTCATCTCATGCTCTCAACTAATACGAGTATACACTTTGTACATAATTTTGCGTGTGCATGTTGTGTATGTGTCGGTGTCCGTGCATAATAGATAGTAACTATAATCATAACATTCAAACTTTCATGTGACAAATCCCCAACAGCTACACAATGTAACAATAGCAAATAAATCTTAATTCAATCTAGCAGAGCAAGTAACTTCCCATATACCTCCTTTCCCTATTCAAAATGTGTGTAGGACCTTTCGCAGTCTCCAACCATTACTATTCTATGATATTCATAAGTTAACAGGCAAGGGAAATTCGGTCCTCTGAGGAGAAACAAGGAAGACAACACAGACCAGGGGGAAACTGCATTTAACTCCTTAAAATTTGGTTACTGTTTTATAAAAAAATATCATGCGAATAACCAATGTTACAGACCCCGATCACTATAAAGTCTCGTTTTATGTGTTGAACTATAAAGATAGACAACACTGTAGTATTTTCTGATTGCTGATAAGCACATGTCCTGAAGTCGTTCATCTGAAGAAGCATTTTGAGAGACAATTGGCCCTTGCGACTGAGTGTGAGGTGAAGTTGCATTCCTCAAGTCTCTGTTACCATAGTTTATATTATGAGCTGGAGCACTCAAATGATCATATCCAGCTGGACTTGATGCAAGATCCTCCCTAGAGCCATACGGTGTGAGCAGAAGTTGGCATCTCGAAGATTTGTGAGAGGGATCGCGTTGTCAATATTAACTCTATCGAAATTCTGAGGAGTTAGTTTGTTCAAGATAGCTCTCAGTTTCCTCTGTTTTGCCTCTTCCTTCTTCTCAGCCTTGTGTATCAACAAATAATACAACTCTTTACCCCTCTTCCCGCCACGGCTATTTCTTTCCATTTCTAGCATATTATTCAAATAATATAACTAATTAATCAATTAACTGATTCCTATACAAGTGTAGAGACATAATAAAAATGACAACAATAGCTTCACCGAAAATAGAAAAGCTTTAATTATTTTGTGATATTGTGATTGAGATTGACATGGTGGTGTGGTTTCTATGTGTAGAACAGTAGAAGTGAAGTCAGGGTGCTTTAACTTTTCATCTTCTAGTGGATGGTGAGTCACTGAGCACTACACTAGTTTTCTTTTTATCTCTTTTGGAGCATTTGTTTTTTATTTTAAATAAAATTCGTGTATTGCTAACTAAGTAATGTCTAATTAAGAAATTATTTATTAAAATTTGATACATTAAATACGCAAATTTTAATAAATAATTATTATTAAAAGTCCTTAAAATGATCCACTTTTTAATGTATAAAGTAAGTAACACTACTATTTTTAATAAGGAAAATACCAACAAATACTTGATAAGAAAAAGAAAAAAAATTGTCTTAGAAATAGTGCATTCAATACCTCTAAACTTTAAAAAGTGACTTTCTTTACCTTCAAGTTATCATTTTTTTTTTCCATTTACTCTTTCCATATTAAAATGAATATCTCTCTTTATTAAGAAAAATTTGTTTCAAAATGAATGTCATATTCACTTTTTAATGTAAACTTTTACAATTATGTCTCTATTTAATGTTGCGTACACTACTTGCAAATGATATTTTACTTTTGTTGGAAACACACTAATAGTTAAAAGGCATAGTTTAGTAAAATGGTTATGTCATTTGACAATTTTTTTGCATTTCTTAATATGTGTAAAAAAAAACTTAAACGATGCTCATTTTAAAGCAGAGAGTATAATAGTAAAATTTATATTGTTTGTCTCAAGTGTATTAATCGATTCACACTACAAGAATTCCCCAATTTATTAACCAATACAAAATAATTACTGGCGAAATAAACTTTCAATAACATCAAAAAAAAAACATCAATAATGTTACTGACGCTAAAATCCCTCAATAATTCAGTGAGTTATTAATTACTTAAAAAAAAGAGTTGGGTCAAACGTTTTAGTCATCTATTTCATGTCATTTACATTTTGCTTTATCATGTTCATCTCCATACCCATTCGTTAAGCAAACAAGAAAAAGCTAGATACATCTTTATCATGTGCCTATAAATTTCATACTAAAGATAGTTATACCAGTGTGGTATGCGAAATGAAATTTCTTAGATGTTTAACACGTAAACAATATTTTAACTCTGATATGATTTGTAATTCTCCAATTATTTAATTTTTTTTCTCTATGCTTGCTATCAATATCATCATAAATGAGAATATGGAAGGAAGAATCACCAATGAAGCACTATGACACCAACAGTGAGAGCTAGATGAGCTATTAAATTTGTTTTAACTAAATTAGGAGCTGATGCTTGACTGAGAAATATGTTTCTTGACTTCATTTGTTCTTTGTTTTGCTTCTTCTAACTAATAAATGGGAAAGCCATTCAAATCAGGTTCCACAAACTTCTTTTTAGTAGAGTACCAAAAGTTGAGTCCCTAAATTAGCAAACCTCAATTTTAACTTAGGCTTGACTAAGTCAAAATTGAGGTTCAGCAAAAGGGGCTAAACATGTGGGGGGACTTTGGCTACTTTTTTTTAATAGGGGGTCAAAATCGCTACATTTTGAAAATTAAAAGATGAAAACTGTGTTTAAGACAAAGCAGTTTTAATCATTAAGAATATAGCACATTTAAGAATATGTAAGCATCACATGTTCTAGATTTTTGTCTATCCATTAAGTAGAAGCAGTACAAGAAAAGAAGTGTAACCAGATACACCTTCTTCAGAAGAAAGGAACTCCATGCAACAACATTGATTCAAAACAATTGACTTATCCATATACATGCATTTGCACAAAAGAAACTACAAGCAACAAAATTGATTCAAAAAATTACTAGGTTACAACAAAATGTGATTGTAAGTGAGATAAATAAAAATCCTTACATGCTACTTGAATTCTAAGTGATGGAATGGAAAAAAGCAAATACATTGGTACAAACAAGACTTCAAACCTTCTATACCCTGTATGAGCAATATCCTCTATAAAATGGTACAATACAACCGTGCAAAGAACTTTAAATCATCAATTCACCACATCGGCACTTTCTTCTGCGTCTGGTCCTGTATCCAAATAGAAGAAAGCAACCAGGTCAGAAACCTATTACTCAGACCCATCTTAAGCTCTTCCACAATAATAAGCAACTCAAAAGTTACAGAGGGAATGTGCAGTTTAAGTTTAACCCAACTACCAACTTGAATGTCCAACTCCAACATACACACATACATGCACAATACTAAACAACTACCAAAATGACTCAGTGAGATTTAGGTGACTCTACTCTGTCAGTGCACTCACTTCATATCTTTTCAATAGTCTCAAGAATATAATTTTTTAAAGATACCAGCTCCAAAGTTAAGGCTAAAGCCAGTGACAAATAAGACTAGACAATGCAGATACAACAAGTTGAACAAACAACAGTGTAGAACTTTAATCTTATGACCATAGTTAATGACTCCAAATAAGTGAACTACTTATAAACTTCAAATCAAAACAACTTCAGAGCATTAACATATACGGAAAAAATAAACAATTTCATCAGTAGTAACATCCTTCATATTTCAGAATGTTAACTTGAGAATCCATTTAGCAACTTAAAGCACATTTGAATTGATTTCTACCTCAAGGAAACATTTCAAATATCAGCAACTTAAACCAAATTTGAATTGATTTCTACCTCAAGGAAATATTTCAATTCAAATAAGTTAACTTTCTCTCATTTCACAAAAAAAATTGCAAGCTACTATAATGCTTCTTTGAATTGATTTCTACCTCAAGGAAATATTTCAATTCAAATAAGTTAACTTTCTCTCATTTCACAAAAAAAATTGCAAGCTACTATAATGCTTCAGGAATAAGTTTTTTACGAAATTGGATGATCATGAGACATGGAAACAGATTTCAACTTTTCCAGAAGCTATTATTTAAAAAACTCAATGATTGTCAAATTCTTTTAATATTTCATTCTCCATGTTCAATAAAAATTTATCCAAACTAACTCTTATCTAAAGTGCAATGCCCAAGATTTTAAAAGATCTGCAACTATAGTCTTAAATAAAGGTCTGCAACCAAGATTCGGGCAGCTACATGACAGTCTTTGATGTTTGTCAAAAACGCAGTGCGACTACAATTGAAGGCACACCGGACGCAATATCAACGATCTCTATTGTGACCACTATTTAAAACCCTTAGCACGACCACATATGTAATCACAACATCCAAATTTGTACATCTCCAAGACCACAATTGTATCATCCAAATTTGACCACAGTTATCAACATATCAACAATTGCACGTAACCATAACAGTGACTTCAACTTAAAAACTTAACTAGGCCTATGACTATAGCACATTAGTACCGACAATTCTTATGGAAGGCACGTCCAATGTCTAACACAAGATTCAAATAGTACTATACTATTCAGAGAACATTAATGAACATATCAAGATATAACAATTAACAATTTTATCACCAATCATCAGTAGTACTAATATCATGCTAATGATTTACCTTCTTCGCCATCATATACATTAAAGGTGTGTCCAATATTAGATACCAGCACAATACCAACACATCAGTTCCATTCAATCATTATTTGTGTCAGTGTCGTGTCTGGTGTCGGTATCCCAATATACTACACTATCTAGACAACAAAAAAAACAAAAGAGTACCTGTAGTATTCTCTGGTTGCTGATAAGGACATGTCCTGAAGTTGTTCATCTGAAGAAGCATTTTGAGAGATAATTGGCCCTTGCGACTGAGCGTCAGGTGAAGTTGCAACAAGACTGTTGAGATTCCGATCATCATTCCTTAACATGGGGTTCCTTCTTGCAGATTGATCGTTTCCCATACCACGACCCATCCTACCAGCTTGTGCTTGAGCCTGCCAAACTGTAACCGAAAAAGATAGACAACACAAAAATAAAACAGTACTTGTAGTATTCTCTGATTGCTGATAAGCACATGTCCCGAAGTTGTTCATCAGAAGAAGCATTTTGAAAGACAATTGGCCCTTGCAACTGAGCGTGAGGTGAAGTTGCAACAGGCCTGTTGAGATTCCGATCATCATTCCTCAAGTCTTTGTTACCATAGTTTATATTATGAGCTGGAGCACTTAAATGATCATATCCAGCTGAACTTGAAGGTCTGTCTAACATATATCTTGACGCAAGTTCCTCTCTAGGGCCATATGGTGTGCGCTCAGATAAATTGCCATAACCATTAATACCGCTAGGACCAAAATCAACGGGGTTCTTTCTAACAGATTGATTGTTTACCATACCACGACCCATCCTACCAATTTTTGCTTGAGCCTGCCTCTCTTGCAAAGCATCTCTGTGTACCTTCTCAATCTTCTTTGGACCATCAACTTTCCTCCTTACTTGCCATCTATTCCTTCTCAAATCAATTACATCCTTCAACATAAACCTCACCCTAGAAGATAAATTCATGTTGTTAGATAATAATTTCAACCTTTCAAAATATACATTCATATGTTTCTTAGCTTTGGGATGGTCAATCATCTCCCCAATAATACTCATCAGCTTGCACAGAGCCTCTACATCTTCCTCATGAGGATCCTGACACTGACCTAGTAACTTCTTTATACACTCGTGCATTATCCTCTCTGTCAACATTTTTTTCTTATACAGTTCTCCAATCAATCTGATGTTTCCTAACATGCGCCTTCTTGCCTTGGTTCTTCTCTGCTCCCTTTCTTCATTCGACAGCTTGACCTCACCCTCGGCCTCATCAACCTTATTTGCCTCTTCTTGTTCTCGTTCACCCCTCTCAAATTCCTCCTGGCATTTGTTTAATAATAACTTTTTAAAAGTTATCTTTTCGTTGTCCACACTGAAATCAGGCAACTCAGAAGCCAGATGTGAGCAGAAGTTGGCATACATTTCACAGAAGATAGGTTCCATCAGAGCCTTCTCGTAGATTTGTGAGACGACTCCAACGAGAGTGATCGCGTTGTCAATATTAACTTTGTTTACCTGTTCAAAAAGTCTATCGAAATTCTGAGGAGTTAGTCTGTTCAAGATAGCTCTCAGTTGCCTCTGCTTTGCATCTTCTGAATCGTACTTCTTCTCGGCCTTGTGCATCATCTGTAAGGGAGACTGAGGAGAAGGAATTAAACCCCTCTGCTGGAAGCTAGTAGAACATTGCCACCAGGGATGGATCCAGAAATTTCAGAAAGTAGGGTAAAGATCATTTATCATTAAAATTTATACAAAAATATATAAAACCATAACCATTAAAATGATGAAGTCGTTGACATTAAGCAAAACATTGAAGATTACAAAAACATAAATTTGACGGTAGAGTCTACATGCATGATCAAGATTAACTCATCTCACGCTCACAACTAATACGAGTATACACTATGTACATACTTTTGTGTGCGTATGATATGTATGTGTCGGTGTTCGTGCATAATAGATAGTAACTACAATCATAACATTCAAACTTTCGTGTGACAAACCCCCAACAGCTACACAATGTAACAATAGCAAATAAATCTTAATTCAATCTAGTAGAGCAAGTAACTTCCCATATACCTACTTTCCCTATTCAAAATGTGTGTAGGACCTTTCGCGGTCTCCAACCGTTACTATTCTATGATATTCATAAGTTAACAGGCAAGGGAAATTCGGTCCTCCGAGGAGAAACAAGGAAGACAACACAGACCAGAGGGAAACTGCATTTAACTCCTTAAAATTTGCTTACTGTTTTGTAAAAAAAATATCATGCGAATAACCAATGTTACAGACCCTGATCACTCCGAAGTCTCGTTTTATGTGTTGAACTTCATGTCCTGGAATTGAGACGTTTGGAGTGGTTTGGGTGTTTGGGAATTAATCATATTATTAAAGGCTATGAAGGAATGAACTTAATCTAATCATGACCTATTTTTGTTTAAACAATAGGGTTACAAAAGGAAATAAAGTGGTAAATTTGTTTTCCCCCCTAAATCAAACAACAACTAATTAAAACATGTAGACTGTAGTCCAAAAAACAAGCAAGTAAAACAAAAGATCGATAAAAATGAAACATCATAATTGGCACCAGCAGATTAACTGAATAGACGGTATAAAGCTACAATCCTAATAATGATAAAATCCTAATCCTAAATGAAATAAAATGGTTAGATAAACTGTAATAAACATTTGTCTCAACTTTCATGAGATAAACTTTAATGAACAAAAACTGTAACCGAAAAATAGACAACACAAAAACAAAACAGTACCTGTAGTATTCTCTGATTGCTGATAACCACATGTCCCGAAGTCGTTCATCTGAATAAGCATTTTGAAAGACAATTGGCCCTTGTGACTGAGTGTGAGGTGAAGTTGTAATAGGCCTGTTGAGATTCCAATCATCATTCCTCAAGTCTCTGTTACCATAGTTTATATTAAGAGCTGTTGCACTTAAATGATCATATCCAGCTGGACTTGAAGGTCTGTCTGACATATATCTTGATGCAAGATCCTCTCTAGAGCCATACAGTGTGCACTCAGATAAACTGCCATAACCATTAATACCGCTAGGACCAAAATCCATGGGGTTACTTCTTGCAGATTGATTGTTTCCCATACCACGACCCATCCTACCAGCTTGTGCTTGAGCTTGCCTCTCTTGCACAGCATCTTTGTGTACTGCCTCAATCTTCTTTGGACCATCAACTTTCCTCCTTACTTGCCATCTATTCCTTCTCAAATCAATTACATCCTTCAACATAAACCTCACCCTAGAAGATAAATTCGTGTTGTTTGATGATATTTTCAACCTTTCGAAATATACATCCATATGTTCCTTAGCTTTGGGATGGTCAATCATCTCCCCAATAGTACTCATCAGCTTGCACAGAGCCTCAACATCTTCCCCATCAGGATACTCAACATCTTCCTCATGAGGATCCTGACACTGACCTAGTAACTTCTTTATACACTCGTGCATTATCCTCTCTGTCAACATTTTTTTCTTATACAGTTCTCCAATCAATCTGATGTTTCCTAACATGCGCCTTCTTGCCTTGGTTCTTCTCTGCTCCCTTTCTTCATTCGACAGCTTGACCTCACCCTCGGCCTCATCAACCTTATTTGCCTCTTCTTGTTCTCGTTCACCCCTCTCAAATTCCTCCTGGCATTTGTTTAATAATAACTTTTTAAAAGTTATCTTTTCGTTGTCCACACTGAAATCAGGCAACTCAGAAGCCAGATGTGAGCAGAAGTTGGCATACATTTCACAGAAGATAGGTTCCATCAGAGCCTTCTCGTAGATTTGTGAGACGACTCCAACGAGAGTGATCGCGTTGTCAATATTAACTTTGTTTACCTGTTCAAAAAGTCTATCGAAATTCTGAGGAGTTAGTTTGTTCAAGATAGCTCTCAGTTGCCTCTGCTTTGCCTCTTCCTTCTTCTTAGCCTTGTGCATCATCAAATAATACAACTCGAAACCCCTCTCCCCGTCAGGGCTATTTCTTTCCATTTCTAGCATATTATTCAAATAATATAACAAATTAATTAATTACTTGATTCCAATACAAGCACAAGTGTAGAGACATAATAAAAATTCAGGCAAAAATAGTAACTCTAATAATATATTAGAAGACAAAAATAAGAATAAAGGTAACAACTTACATGGATTAATATTTGTTAACAAAATGATAACAATAGCTTCACCTTCAAGTATGATCTCCAAGACTTCAAGTTGATGATTGAAATGAAGAAGTGAGTGAGATTGACATGGTGGTGTGTTATTGTGTGTAGAACAGTAGAAGTGAAGAAATGAGTGTCGCCTACAGCAGCTTTAACTTTTCATCTTCTACTGGATGGTGAGTCACTAAGCACTAGTTTTCTTTTAATCTTTTTTGGAGTATTTGTTTTTTTGTTTTAAATAAAATCTCTCTCTTGCTAATGAATGTCCAAGAGCAATCTTTAAGGATTTTTAATTAAGAAATTATTTATTGAAAAAGTCTAGGCTTAATTACACTTTTAGTCCTCGCATTTTGATCAACTCACGAAAATGGTCATGCCTCTTTCAAATCGAACAAAACTGTCCCTAAACTATCATGATTTTGCAGTTTTAGTCCTACCTCCCTATTTTCAACTCCAGAAACGCACAGAAATGACAGTTTTAGTCCAACCACTTATGCTCAACCATGAAACAAACAAGGAATAAAGCATATAGGTACAAGGAATCTACTTTATTAACACACTAACCTTACTTCTAAGACATGTTACATACTTGAAACATGTCCTAAATTTAGGTTTTTTTTTTTGTTGGTTTGCTGAATAAAGTAGATTCCTTGTACTCACATGTTTTATTCATTGTTTATTTCATGGTTGAGCATAGGTGGTTGGACTAAAACTGTCATTTCTGTGCGTTTCTAGAGTTAAAAATATGGAGGTAGAACTAAAACTGCAACATCATGATAGTTTAGGGACAGTTTTGTTCGATTTGAAAGAGGCATGACCATTTTCGTGAGTTGGTTAAAATGCGAGGATCAAAAGTGTAATTAAACCAAAAGTCAAATATTTCAATTTTTGATACATTAAATGCACAAATTTTTATATCAAAAGTCCTTAAAGAATATTTTTAGAAAACTCATTAGAATTTGCAATAAAATCCAAAGGTCGGTTAAAATCCTAATCATCTGGTAGTCCTGATCCACTTTTTCAATGTATAAAGTAAGTAACACTACTATTTTTAACAAATATTTTTTCCGTTTTAAAATGAATGTCCATTAGCAAGAAAAATTTGTTTCAAAATAAATGTCATGTTTACTTTTTAATGTAAACTTTTACAATTATGTCTCTATTTAACGTTGCGTACACTACTTCCAAAGTAATATTCTACTTTTGTGGAAAACACACTAATAGTTAAAAGGGATAGTTTAGTAAAATGGTTATGTCCTTTAACAATTTTTTTGCATTTCTTAATATGTGTAGAAAATCTTAAACGATATTGATTTTAAAACAAAGAGAGTATAATAATAAAAGTTTATAAATTTATTTTCAAACGATTTTAGTCATCTATTTCATTTTATTCTCATTATGCTTTATCATGTTCATCTCCATACCCATTCGTTAAGCAAACAAGAAAAAGCATACATCTTTATCATGTGCCTATAAATTTCATATAAATTTCATATTAAAGATAGTATACCAGTGTTGTATGCAACTTCGCAGAAGTTTAGCAGGTAAACAATATTTTAACTCTGATATGATTTGTAATTCTTCAATTGTTTAAATATTTTTTTCTATATGCTTGCTATCAATATCATCAGAAATGATAAAATGGAAGGAAGAATCACCAATGAAGCACTGTGACACCAAGGGTGTGGGGTAAATGAGCTATTAATTTTGTTTTAACTAAATTCGGAGCTGATGCTTGACTGGGAAATATGCTTCTTGACTTCATTTGTTCTTTGTTTTTCTTCTTCTAACTTACAAATGGCTTCCTTTTCAAAGTGTAAAACATGGTTGAATGGGAAGACTTTATTAGGTATATATGGCAGGAAAGTCATTCAAAACAGACTTGAGAGTTCCACAAACTTTTTTTTAGTAGAGTGCCAAAAGTTGAGTCCCTAAATCAGCAAACCTCAATTTTAACTTATACTTGACTAAGTCAAAATTGAGGTTCAGCAAAAGGGGCTAAACATGTGGGGGGACTTTGGCTACTTTTTTTTAATAGGGGGTCAAAATCGCTACATTTTGAAAATTAAAAGATGAAAACTGTGTTTAA
>Ga0228710_1009667_pt1 | contig 13253 bp, 11 predicted proteins | sample MedpolnodulmetaG_FD_177995 | JGI IMG/M metagenome (GOLD analysis project Ga0228710, IMG submission 177995) | Root nodule microbial communities from Medicago polymorpha collected in Santa Monica, California, United States - pink nodules | ecosystem: Host-associated > Plants > Roots > Nodule...
GGTAATATTAGGAGAAATTGTCCGAGTATAAATAACCGATAGTTAATAACGTTATGTATTATTTGTTCAAATAAATTAATATTTATTATGTTTTTTATTTATCATTTATTTTATTTTAAGTATATATAAATGTTGTGCCAAAAAAAAACGAAAAATAAAAAAAAGTCAATCCCGCCAGTCAAAACGGCGTGAATGAAAAAAAAAATTTAAAAAAAAAACTGTCCAATCACGTCAGCCTGTGACGGTTGGACACGTGTCACGCACACATTCAATCCCGCCATTTGAAATGGCGGGAATGAAGAAAAAGACAAAAAAAAAAAATGAAAGTGGGTCATTTTGAAATTTTTTTTTCAAAAGGGGTCAGACTTAAAATTTTTTTTGCAAATAGGGTCAAAAAAAAAAAAATCTATTCTCTAATGAAAAGGAAATGTTTCACTACAGCAGATATTTAGATTAAACAGTAACCTATGCTCGTGTGCTTTGTTATGTATAACTTTTCTGGAAATTCTTATGTACAATCCATGTGGGTGTGTACGGAAAAGGTTCCTCTTCGGTTTGTTCTCCCATGTTTTCTCATCTTTTAAATATGTACCTTCATCAACACATTAATTATTGCTCAAGTTTTTAATGCATAAATTTGATATAGTTGATTGTACCAACAAAAAAAAATTGATATAGTTGAACAATCATTCAAACATTCTTGATTACAAAAAGAGGTCGCATTAAATTTTTAAGGGAAATGTACTTTAAGAGATAATAAATTCTTAGCATTATGTGCAATGTTAACTTCCATACAAAAAATCGTCGGCAAGTTTACATTGGGACAACAAATTTGTGCAAACAAATACTCTCCCTCCGTCTCAATGTATGAGTTCTTCTTGCCTTTTTCTTGTTTCTTAAAATTTTTTATGTCTATTATGTATACGCTCGGGTCACGGTTATAAACAAAACTTTGCATTTTAAATTCAGTCAATTAATGATGTATATGATCTTTATTATAGACCAGATTCATCATTTAATAAATGAATTTAAAATTCAAAGTTTTGCTTATAGTAGTGACCAGAGAGTATACGTAAATATTATTAGAATAAAGATTGGTAGACACTCTTAATGTGTACACCCCTTTGTACCACTCTGAAAAATTTAAGCTAACCAAATATATGATCTGTGTGACCACATTTTTTCAGTTGTGTGATATTTGCTTAACTTAAATTTTCCAGAATGGTACAAAGAGGTGTACACATTAAAGATGTCTACCTATCATTGCTGATATTATTAATTAAAGGGGATGCTAATTTAAGCCCTTGACACAAGCTAATAAGTTGAAAGTAGCAATTATTTATTGAAATCCGTGCATTGAATTTAATTATTAAAGTTTTTTGGGTTGTTTAGCATGTGACTTTAGGGCATAAGTTAACACGACTCTATTATTTTATTTTTTTTAAAAGCTAAAATAATATATATTCACACGAACCACAACACCTCTTTAACGCAAGGCGTGCCAAAGAAAACGCTCAAAAAATAAAGTATCTGTTAATGTTCGAAACAAAAAAGAAAAGCAGGCATCAATCGATACCCAAATAAAGCAACGGGTTCGACCGCCACTGCTGACAATCATACACAAATGCGGCATTATTAGCACGCAACCACCAATAAGAGTGGAACTTAACATTTTCCACTAACTTCTAAATAGGAGTGATAATATTGTTAAAAATTATATTATTACAATCTTTCTAGATGAACCAAACACAAAGGAGCCAAATGAGTTGGAGAAAAGAACACATATTCTACCACCTAAGTAATTCGTGAATTGAAGAAAATGAGCGTCAATATTTTGATGATCAACTCCTGAAAAGCCAAGCCATAACCGTACCTGATGCTAGATAGTACTGAAAAAATCACAATGCAGCAACAGATGATTAGCAGATTCATCATGTCCGCACCCTGCGACACAGGAGATGTCTCTTCCCGACCCACGCCCACATCTCATCCTTTACCACTATAAAAAGATCCTTTACTCAGCTAACATCTCATCCTCCCACACCCACAACCTCCTCTTCCACTGCCACGCTCCACCCCCTCTTCCCAACCTAGAGAGAACATAAAGGCAACAGTAGCCAACTTGTTCTCCGCTAAGTTGAACAACAGACTAAATCGCCGCGAAAGAGGAACATCTCCAACCCACCTATCCAACCAAAAAGAGGTGGTCGCCCCATCACCCACCTTTCGCAACACCAACCCGGCAAACCAACCCTCTCCCTCATCACCTACCCCATCTCTAATCTTTGCCACCTCCTTCCACCAACAAAAATCATGCGGCCCCCAACCACCAACCTCTCTACCTCCTCACCATACGTAGCAGCCAACACCCTATACCAAGAACCTCTTCTATCAACCAACATCCTCCAACACCACTTCCCTAAGAGAGATAATCTAAACTCATGCAACTGCCTAACCCCAAACCTTCGTCCTCCTTACAAAGGCAAATAGTTTTCCAACCAATCCAATGAATTTTACTGAGACCCACCCCAAATATTTTTTAAAATAAAGATTCAATGGAAGAAATTATACCTGACGGAGCTATGAAGAAAGAAAGAATGTAGACAAGCAGAGAGGTCATGACGGATTTTAGAAGAGTCGGACGGCCCCCAAAAGAAAGAAAACAATTTTTCCATGCCGACAATCTAGACTTTATGGTATGCATCACAGGGTCCCAGAACGCTAACCTACGAGGATCACCCCCAATAAAGAGACTTAAGTACAAGAATGGCACCTTTCCAACTTTACAATTCAGAATAGTTGCTGCCTCAACCAACCAGGACACAAAAATATTTACACCGACCAGCATACTTTTATTAAAATTCACCTTCAGTCCGGACATAGCGTCAAACAACAATAACACAGCACACAGAGCTCGGACATTTGCCCAACTTTTAACACCCAACAATAGAGTATCATCAGCAAACTGAAGGTGAGAAACCACCATGGCATTGTGCGCCCCCACACAATACACCTAAAAAAAGTTTGCATTCACCATCTCAGACATCGTAACATTCAGCCCCTCTGCAACCAAAAGGAATAAAAAAGGAGAGAGAGGATCACCTTGTCGAAAACCCCTCTCTAAAGGAAACTCATCTGTAGGGCTGCCATTTACCAAAACCAAAGTCGTTGCTGTAGATTCACATTCCTTCATCCATTTCCACCATAAAACTAGAAAAGCCATCTTTCTCATCACCTCATCCAAATATACCCAATCAACATAATCATTGGCTTTTTCAAAGTCTACTTTAAAAAGCATAAGCTCCTTTTTCAATTTTCGAGCTTCATCCACCACCTCATTCGCAATAAGAACCCCATCCAAAATTTGTCTATCTTTAACAAACGTTGATTGGGTCTTTGATATCACTTTACCAACCACTAACTGGAGGCGATTCGCTAGGACATTTGCTAAGATTTTATACAAACAACTCACCAGAGAAATAGGCCGAAAATTTGATAAATTCTGCGGACTCTCAACACGACTCTATTATTAAATTGTCGTTTGTGTATATGTGTATTAAATAATTTCAAGTCAAGTTAGTAGTCATAATTAGAGATATGTTTATTTATTAAAAAAATAAATAAATACATCTACTAATTTCTATAAGAGGCTATATTCAGGGACACAATTGTTGCTCAATGAGTGTTTATAATTAAAGACCAAGAGAATACATCTCATGAAGTAAACTTAATCTAAACAACACGAAACAAAATATTTCGTCCATTCTATGCGCGAACAAAATATCCATTTTTTTGAAAGAAAAATATTTTATCCATTAGCGATCAAAAGTATCAACATCACATAATCACATAGTACCACAAAACACCCCAATATAGTTAATTAATCGTTCAATCAAAATTAAAGCAGCATTAGATGAATGAAGTGAATACTTTAGGCTTCTAGAAACATCAACTTATCATCATCGTCATCAGATCCTTTTTTTTCTAATAGCAGACATTGTTAATAACCAAATTCCTGCACAAGACGAATAAAGATAGGTGGACAAAAACTACAAAACAAAGTCTTCGTATATAGACGAAAACCCAAAAGAAAAATCATAACAACACCACCAATACAGACACCACTTAAGCTCAGGGCAAACCAATTTCAACACCTAAATCAAAGTCAAATTAACCTTCACACTTCCTTGTGAATGACTACCAAAACAAAAGCCAATCATCCCTCGATTGCTGCTCACCATAACCCCTCCAGAAAACCATCCAACTGATAAAACAATAACCATCCACTTTCAACAACATCACTATATTTTATATTCAAATATTCTTTTATTCCAAAATCAAAATATTCAAGCCATGCAATATAACATAGAACATATGTTACATTTTGATTCATTTTATTTCGTGCCATTTTATTTTGACAAATAGTAAGCGACTTTGTTAAGCTTCAACGTAGAACTAATAATATTTCACAAAAATTAAAGATCTCGAAGAAATTCAAAATCAGAGAAGTTGAAATCCCAAAAGGAGTCATCAGGAAAATCCATGTTCAAGTTGTTCTCTTCTTGTAATGAAGAGCATGAGGCAATTTTCTCACTGCTTGCTTGTTCCCCCATGTCCAATAAATTGTCTGACCACATTGCACACGGTATTTGGACATTACCAAGACTTGGTTGTACAGCAGAAGCATAATCTCCATCAATTTGATTTGGAACTATAGTCTCTGGTGAGTCATCTTGATATATGGGAATATAACGATCTTTATTTGAATCTTGTACTGATTGTTTCACAAAATGTGAACGAGATGATAAATTTATAGCCCGAGGTTTAATAACATCATGAGTTTTCATTATTTCATTAGATTTCTCTTTTTCTTTTTTTTCTTTTGCTTCTGATTCAACCTTCTTGCGTAAATGTGTGTTCCAATAGTTTTTCACATCATTAGCTGTTCTACCTGGAAGCCTTCCAGCAATCAATGACCATCTGTACGATATGTATCGTATGTATAACTAAATTAATTCCAATGTTGCCTAAAGAATATATATATATATATATATATATATATATATATATATATATATATATATATATATATTGACACACACTCAAGCATAAATATCAGCAGCGCTAGCATACATCAAACAATGTTTGATCTGACCTTGGAAGCTTACCTATTGCCTAGGAGGTTGTGTAACCTAAGAATCAAATCAACTTCATCCTTAGAAAAGATCTCTCTATTGATGTAGGGATTTAAATAATTTACCCACCTCAATCTACAACTTTTTCGACATCTATTCAATCCTGTCAAGTACATGTAACAAATATTTTCAAAATTGTTGTTCAGTTTAAGTCATTGGACCAAAGTTGTCAAACTCGTCTAGGTTAACTCGTTTAGTCTACATATATTCATCATGTAGACTCAACTTATAAAGTCATAAGAGTTTACATAATATCTAAATAACATATCTCTCAAAAAAAATAAATCTAAATAACATATATAGATAAAATGAAATCATGAAGTTAATAATAATAATTAATAATCAAACATTTCATCTCTATCAAAAACCATAATTATTTTAAAATTGATAAATATATTTTGAGGAAAATTTGATAAATATTTAAGAATAAACAAAACAAATTGGCGAAATAAAAAATTAAAACATAGATAAATAATAAAGATATGATAATTGCGTTTTTTTATTTTTATAATTCGATAGATAGGTGACGCATAAAGGCAGAGTATACCCTCATTACTACACTAAAACCATAAATTTACATTTTATAACTTATGTATATATTGCAACACATAAATAATTAAGTCAAATATTGACTAATATTTTCAAAAAATCTATATATAAAAACTCAGAAAATGCTAACTAGTGTCCCTAAAGCATTACTCAAGAAAATTAATATAGAAATTTTGCATTAAAAAGTGAGATGTTCAACTTTTTAACGGTCAGAAAGTGTTGTATATAATGAAAAAAATTCTATTTTTATTTTCATAACTAATGTCCTGAGATACTATTAGCATTACTCTAAAAACAAAACTAATGTATAATCGTAACCTCGTAAGTAAATCACTATTAGAATCCTGAATTTACCAAATGTTATCAAAGAATTTTTTTTTAACTCGTATTAGTTTTTTTTTGTGGTGTCCGAGATTCGAACCCCACTTTATATATATTATATATTGTCATTACCAACTGAGCTAAGCTCACGGAGACGAACTCGAACTAGTTTACAAAATATACAGTTTACGTGGGAAATTACTCGTTTTCATAATCTAAAATCATAAGAATTAACTGAAGAGTTTAGTGACTTTGAATTAAACTTTTAACCGAATTACTGTACTTTTGAAGGTATTTATTTGTTAAGCCCACTTCTTATTTAATTACAATTATTTAAGATATTTCAAAAAATATAATAGACTATGTGATATTTTTTTAATTCTTTAAACTATGATCCCTTTTTATTATATTCATATCTTCTCGTTTTCTAGTCCAAAAAATAGTAAGAAAAAATTAAAAACAAATAAATAATGGATTAATTAAACTTCATACTATTGTTTAAAAAATAAATATACATTATAACTTATATATACTGATTGATTTTTTTTTTTTAAATTTGATCTAATTTGATTTATTTGGGTTATGAATACTCCTATTAGTTTTCAATTTTTATTTAGATTTTTTTTGATATATGCTTACCTCTAGCAAAAGATTTGTAAAAAAAATAAAAAATTGTTATTGTATTTAGGAAAAACAATTATGCATCGTTGTTTTACATTTGTTTTCTCTATAGTTGTTTAATTATTTTAACTAATTATAAGCCAAATACGTAGTAGAATAAGGAACATTCTTTATACCTGTTCTTTCAGGAATTAAATGCCATTTTCCTTCACCATACTTGAGAATGTAGGCTTTGAGACAGTTGTCTTCTTCATATGTCCATGCACCTTTTCTAACGCCACTCGTATTATTCGCCATACAAACCTTTCCTTAACTGTTCAGTCCCAAAAATAGGCATGAATGCATGATCTTATGCAACAAATATATACTCTCTTTATAGGTAAGGTTGCGTAAAAGACAAAAAATTTTTTTTTGACAAATGGAACATAGAGAGGAGAGTATTATACTACTTTTCGTAGATTGTTTTTTGTGATACGTCCTTTTCATTCGTTGCCACCATAAAGGTACTGTATATATGTATTTATTAGATATGATTTGCGGAAAGTGTCGGATGCGCTCAGCCACAAAATTCATTTCATTTTTTTATTTTTTGGTACAGAAGTCATTTCATTTTTAATAGCAAAAAAGTTATAGAATCAAAATACCGGTAAAAGTGCAAGTACTGTCACCCGCATATACTGAGACCTACTGACCTACTACAGGTAATACTACACCCATAATATCCCTAGAGAAAACAAGGCCAAATTTCATTTTTCGTCCCTTAAATTTTAAAATGTTGCGATTTTGCTCCCCTATTAGAAGAAAAAAAGGTTAAACTTCACTTTTCATCTCCCATTTCAGACTTGTCTGATGATTTGTCTTGAATTGGGATTGTTTCTGCTAAGTACTCATTCAATTTTTGGTATTACGCATAAAAACAAACAAGACAAAGTTCTTAGTATGACAAAATCAAATCAACTAGAATAATAACTTTTTTCGTATTTTAAAAAATTTTGAAAACAGAAAAGTAAAATGTGAAAAAATAAATGACTAAAAAATAAATATAGAAATAAGTAATTTGAATCTCTTAGTCGAAAATATCAACAATCAACGGCAACGGAGTGAAAAACTTGGTGGTCGGATTAGGCAAGTGTACCAAATCGTTTACCAAGTAATAAAGTGATAAATAGAGTATCGTATCCACATGGATTGTCGTTTTGTCCAAACGATTTGTGTTACTTATTTTAAGATGACGATATAAAATAAAAGAGTTAATGGTTAGAGATTGCAATTTTTATTTGTTTGCAACAGAGCAAGTTATTTGTTTTGGTTGCAGAAAAGTAAGCAGTGGTTAGGACTCTTTCAATCCTCCCTATTTATTTTTTTGGATATTAAATAGCATTCATGTCGCGTTCAATTATCTTAAGTATACTATACAAGTGATGAAGACGTTGGGACGTTCTAACCAAGTCAGTTGTCAAGTTGCACCTGCTGATTGCACGGTGATCCTTACGTGCGTGGAATATACTATCTCGGTTGATCTAGGTGAAGGGAAATCGATAACAATAATGAGCAGGGGAATAAAATTTTCAATTTCCTTCCCTTGGATCATTACGAATTTGACATGATCAGTGAAAGACTGTTACATGTTGAAGTGTGAAAAACAGTTTCGAGCACAAGTGAGTAATACAACAAAGCCTCTACTCGTCCACACGAACGAGGCTCCTCTGGTTCCCGTTGCTAGCCAAGCTATTAGAGGTTTAGGAGAATTAGGGTTTCTTCCAAAACGTACAACACCTCACTTCAGCACAAGGGTTCTATTTATAGAACTCCAAGTGTGTTCTGTAAGTCATAATTCACTACTGGGTTTTTGTAATCCCATTAACTCGTTTAGCCTTCTGCTAACTAATTTGTGTTATTATTTACCAGTGTTTTTGGTAAACTACGGGCTAGTTCTGATTATTACAAGCGAGACCGAACTAGAAATCACAGGACATGTTGTGCAAAGGTTTTGATCGAAAGCGGTTTGAAAAAGGCGACGAAATGCACTTAGGTTACTTAGAGGGCAGGACGAGTTTTATAGTAAAAAGGCACTGTCTCTCGATAGGTTTGAGGTTTGCAAGTAAAGGGAAAGGAAAAGTAAAAGATAAAGGGTAAAAGCTTGAACGCATAAACTTAAAGGAAATGTAAAATGCATTGCATTAAAAGTAAAATGGTCTACAAATCAGTTTACATACTTTATGTATAACTTGTTTCCCTATGCGTCGGTAGTTTGAGTGTTTTAGAATTTCTATAAATGATTTGTGACCTATTTTCCGACTAGGAAACTCTTATTTATACATAAGGAAACTAACTGGAAAAAGACTAATCCCAGGATCAACATTTCCTCCAACTTGGACAACCGCTTGTCCCCACGTTCCCACTAAGGAAACAGCCTTTGAGCTTGAAATCAAATCTTTCCCACCATGATTGCTTGACTTCGACGCAATTATACCTTCATCCCTGCTCTGTCGAACTCTTGACCATGCATGCTGGGCTTGCTATCTTGTCGAGATCCTCAAATGAAAATGGGAAAGCCTTCGACTCCTGCAAAGTTAAAAGTCAACCAAATGTTGACCACATTAAATGAGCCTGTCGAAATTACAGGCTAACAAACTGCCCACCAAAAATGCCATTTTCGACGACATTTGTCAAGAAAGGAGAAGATTGGCATTTTTGAATAACATCTCAAGTTGCCTGAAAGAGATGACATCATCCCGCTACCGCTTCGAGGTTGGAGTGGACCACGTCTTTTCACCTGGAAAAAACCCATAAACTTATTTATGGCCCTAGGGCGCCACTTGTCTTTGATCAAACTCTTCAAATTCATCCCCTTTGCAACTCCCCATTTTCAACAAAATTGCGCCTTTCTTCACAGGATTTCAAAGATTTTATGTCTCTGAAGACAAATAATTATCCCCTATCTCAAGGCACTTTTACCTTCTCTCGGACACGTGGCAGTTATGAAAAAGGGAGATGAGAAGATTCTCCCATCAATCGTGTTTGTCATTATAAAAGGCTTCGTTTCTTTTACCTGCCGTTCATCAAACCCTCTCTTTCCTTATATCTTCCCTTCTCTTGCAAGGAAAAACATCAACTTTACGCCATGGAAGTATTTCCCCCATAACTCCAACTCTTCACTGCCAAAAAGATTGCTGCTTCGAGCATTAGAGAGTTGTTGTCTTTTAGGGCATCTACAAAACTCGACCGGCAACTATTTGAGGAAGTTGAGGTGCTTAGGGATGTTATGATGACTGCTTATGCCTTATCGCTATTCCTTCACCCAACGCGGGAGAAAGAAGGTTGATGCAACAACTCACCCTCAGTGGCCATGCGTGTTACTGCGTCGTTAGAGCTGCTCAAATTCTTCATCAATCCCAACCCAACTTGCCAAGGATTCATCTTGTGTTGAGGAATGCTTACTTTACAAGATCGGATGAAGCTATGTATTTCTTGCTTATGTTGAAGGTGTTGGTTAGTGAGGGTTTCGACAGGAACCGTGTTTTGTCCATCTTCAATGGTCTTTTTGTTCGACAACGTCTTGCTCATTGTCGGGATGCCATTAGTGTTAATGACCTTCTTTTTTATTGTAGTCAACTTGAGTTGCGGCTAATGCACCCTGTTTTGGATTACAAGTTTACTTGTCTTTCCAAAGGGGCTTGTGCGCTGAGCAATAGGATCCGCATTACTCACTTGCCATCTCGAGGCGCAGATGAAGATTATGACATGCTAACATTTGTCTTTTCTGCCGTCTCAACGTCGAACTCACCTGGTTCCTAGAGCATTTCCGCTTTTTTGATCTTGACTTTCTGTTGTAAAGGCCTAAAAGCCCTTTTGTAATGTGTCGAATGAACACAACATGGCTTGACCATTTAGATCTCGACTTGGTGTATTTTGGCCCAATAGTTGGCTTTTAACTTTTAACTGTTTGTTGCTTTCTAAGAAATTTTTGCTTAGCTTTTGCCTTTTCCTACTAATATTATACTTTTGCTAAACTTGAGAATCCTTGTAAAAACAAAAAAAAATTACCAAGCATTTGAGCATGAAGGAACATCCTTTGCTTTTCACCAACATGTGCGGGCTTTTCCTGTATGACTTTGAGCTAACGGTCGCGAAGGAAACTTCCCATTTCTCCACTTTTTATGCTAACCCCCATCGTGGTAAGTGATATGTTTCTCTCTCAAAACGTAACTTCTATTCCCCACCATCGGCTTATACTTTTCAATACGTGCCTTCTATTTCGACATTTTATCAAAAGAAATTCAATTTTCAGGATAATAGTTATTTGCAACAAAAGACTACTTGCAAAAAAAACCCAAATTTGTAACGAAAACTTGAACAAACATACCTCTTTGCCCCCATAATTTTGTCATTGACAATTCTAACATAAAGGGTACTAAATAGGAATTACATTTATTTTGACTTCATTCACTTCTTTTGGTTTCTACCCAAAACTTTGAATTTCAAGGCAACTAATGCCAAGTTTTACCATTTGGTTTCAATTCAGGAACTATATAAATCCCTTATAAAAAATACAATCAAATTTATGGCTAATTGACCACTATTTTCTCAGGTTTCGACCTAAGTACTTCGATAGTATCTTCACTAATGGTCTCATAACCATCTTTTGTTAACTACCAGCTCTTAAGGCCTCATTAATCTCACATTCCGGCTAAATAAACTGTGATTTTTCTCTAAGTATTTTGCTCAAATGTTATGATCATCCTCATCATTCCCTAAGGTTAGGGAATTCAGATCTTCCACATTTGGTTATGTCTCGAAAGTCTCCCTTTCCCACGTGAAACCATGAGTTGGATGGAGTCTTACAGAACTCGCATCTGCTTGATCTGTGCCAATAGATTTTGCAGATGAACATGGAACAATATTTTCCAAACTTTTGTCGAAAGTTTTTCTTGTATTCTGATTCACTTCAACAAGAAAATAAGTTTGGTCAGCCTCAATGTTTTTGACCGTTCCATCATCTCTCCAAATTGAGATTCGTTGATGCATGGATGAAGGAACATCACCTATCTTATGAATCCAATCTCTTCCTAACAACAAGTTAAAGTTAGCTTTCGACAAACTACCATGAACAAAGTTGGTCTAACCACAGTTCCCACCGTTACACTAACTTGGAGAGCACCAAGGGAATGACCAACTTTTCCTTCATAGTTCGACATAATTACATTATGAGGCTTCAAATCTTTGTCGGTCTTACCAATCCTTTTGAGTAAGGATTCAGGCATCAAATTGACAGTAACACCACTGTCGACCAACACTTTGTTGATACCAATCTCATCCATTTTGGCTTGGATGAACAAAGGCTTAAGATGATTCTTCATCGAGTCATCAGGCTTTTCAAACATGGCTTTTTGTTCATTTCCAGAGCCATTAGTTGTCACAAAGTAGCACATGGGTTTGTATTCCTCCATGTCTTTGGGATCGAACTCCTCTTCTGAATCCTCAACTTCAGACACCATATTCATATTGATTTATTTGGACCAGTTAGCACTGCATCCATATATGGGAGCAAATATGGATTGGTTATAGTTGATGATTACAGTAGGTGGAGTTGGGTTACGTTTCTTAAATCTAAAGATGACTCATATGATGTGTTTAGCAAATTCTGCATTCAAATCCAATCTGAAAAATAGCTGAAAATTTTAAAAGTCAGAAGTGATCATGGTGGAGAATTTGAAAATAAGCCATTTGAAATATTTTGTGAAAAACATGGAATTATCCATGAGTTCTCTTCTCCTAGAACTCCACAGCAAAATGGGGTTATAGAGAACCATGATTCATGAAAACAATCTGGCAAAACATTTTTGGGCAGAAGTAGTAAACACAGCATGTTATGTTCAGAACATGATCTACATCAGACCCTTGTTGAACAAAACAACATATGAACTCTTTAAAGGTAGGAAACCTAACATATCTTACTTTCATCAGTTTGGATGTACATGTTACATCTTAAACAACAAGGTCTATCTAAAGAAATTTGATGCAAAGGCTCAAAAGGGTATCTTTTTAGGTTACTCTGAGAGGTCTAAGGCATATAGACTGTATAATTCAGAAACACTCTGTGTTGAAGAATCTATGCATGTCAGATTTGATGACAAAGAGCCTGGAGATGAAACTTCAGAGCAGGTTGATATTGCAGGTTCAGAAGACTCTGATGATTATTCAGAACCTGATCAGATTTCAGAGTTCAATGGTACTTCAGAAGATGTAATAGCTCCTGAAATTCCAGAAGCTGCAGCAGCTCCTGATGTTCCAACTACATAAGCCTCTGAAGAAGATCACAATGATTCTCAACAAGTTATCTAGTCCAGAAACTCATTCAAGTACAAGTCTTCACATCCTGAGGATCAAATCATTGGCAACAAAGAAAGTCCCAGAAGAACAAGATCACACTTCAGACTAGAAGAGTCTGCTTTGGGATTGCTATCTATGATAGAGCCTACTAAAGTTGATGAAGCACTAACTGATGATGGATGGATCTTAGCAATGCAAGATGAACTCAATCAATTCAAGAGAAATGATGTGTGG
>Ga0228710_1009668_pt1 | contig 13253 bp, 5 predicted proteins | sample MedpolnodulmetaG_FD_177995 | JGI IMG/M metagenome (GOLD analysis project Ga0228710, IMG submission 177995) | Root nodule microbial communities from Medicago polymorpha collected in Santa Monica, California, United States - pink nodules | ecosystem: Host-associated > Plants > Roots > Nodule...
ACTAAATATATTAGTATTTGTTGAATTTATCTATTTGTTTCCATAGTATGCTATTTGTTGTAGTTGTTCTTTTAAAGTAAATTTGTGACCTATTATATAATGTTTTACTTATGTGTGTACATTTCAGTCGGTAAAACCTGTGCGGAGCACGGGTCGATGGTTTAGTGGATTAGAATAAGAGAATTCCCGCTCAGGAATTTAGGGTTGAGGCAAATGGGGCATGCATGGTGAACTTTAGTATTATATATTAAGATTAGCATATATTATGTTAAAATGTTAGGTCGATCCTTTCTTAATATTAATGGCTCGAAAAATTCTCTCTAAAAAAGCTCGAAAAATTAAACATCAGTTTATTAATTAAAATTGGTTATAATATTTTAAAATGAATTTTGCATTTAAAGAAAGTTAAAGATAAACTTTAAAGTAAAATAACTTTGATAAATTATTTTAGGTGCATCTATGGAGACCTCAAAAGAAGATTCAAGAGTGGACCTTACCATTTTTTAAAAATTATTACACATTTTCCTTTTTTATTTTACAAAATATACTATTTTACTAAAATTTATTAGTGTCCAATTTTGAATATGTTTTCAAGGTTCATACTATTGGAATACCACAATTAATTGACTCTTGATTGAACTTGTAACATATGAGACACATAAGAAAAAATACATCATTTCAGAGAAGACACGTCAATTTTAAATGTGTCAAGCCGTCAACCAACACAATTTTGTCAGACAACCAAAACTTGAGAGCATAATACTAAGAGTTTGTCGAGGAAGACAGTGAGTCAAAATAAAGTCAACCTTTTTTTTGAAGAAACACGAAATGATTCGAACAAGAAACGCAAGAACAACAAAGAAAAGGATCGACAAAAACATAATACGTATATGTCGAATTGCAATATTTTTTTTCCCCTAGAAATACAAATAATGGATTGTGTGACTATTTCAAGCACTTGTTATGTCTTAGGGGTGTTCAAAAAATTTGGTTAACTTTAACCAAATGACTAACCAAACCTGATCCATATTTTAAAATCTCAATCCAATTAGTGAAAAACCAAACCAGCCCATATAATAATAGAAAAGTTAAACCGGTTTTTAACCAGTTCAAACTGGTTTTTTTTTAGACAAAACTCACGTTCAGTTCCCATTCCCAGACTCATCATGTTTCTCAAATCACTGTCAGAGTCCCTTTTTTCTTCAACTCGCGTTTCTCAAATCGCTTCCAAAAGTGACAACCGCTAGAATCTCACTTCACAAACGTGATTCTACAGCTTATCGGAAACGCGATTCCCGATTTTAAACCGGCTGGATATGTGTAAAAATTGCGTGTTTATTATTACTGATTTAATATTAACCAGCCAGAATCTCGTTTTGAAATTGAATAAGAAAGGGAACAGATCTCTGATCTAATTGAGTGTTTATTGGATTGATTAGTTTATTTTTATGAAGAGAAGAAGAAAGAAGAAGATAACCTCAAAAAAAATGGAAGAGTGATCATATCTATATTTTTATGGCAATGAAATTAGGGATTTTATTTTATTTTGACAAAAAATTAGGGATTTCATAATCATTTCTTTCTTAGAAAGCATCTCATAATCACTTTTTTTCATTGGCTACTTGTGAAAACTGGTTCAATTCCACAAAACCAACGTTTAGAACAAACTGGATCTGAACTGGTTATAACCCATATCTAAACTGATTTTGCTAGAAAATTGGTTTTTAATGTAATGGGTTTAAAAAACCTATATGTGGTTTCAATTTGGTTTAGTTTTAAAACCATGCACACCCCTAACTAAGACCTTATATTTGATGGAACACCAATCGACAAGGAGGAAATTTGGAATGTGCATAATACACGCTTGGTTGAGAATAGCTCAACAAAAGAATTGTTATGATTGTGATGGTTTCATTACAATATCATCTCCCTTCTCTATAAATAAAAGTTATCTCGGGTGCGTTTGTTTCAGCTTTAAAAAAAATAGATGTTTTTTTGAAGAAGTTAAATTACCCATCCAAATTAGTATTGGAGAGAATCGAACCTGAGACCTCGAGGAGGAACACACCCTCAGATCCCAAGTCAATGCCACTAGACCAACCCAAGTGGAAAAAAAATAGATGTTGAGTTAAAAGAATCTAGAGATTTTTTTTAGAGATTTTTAAAAAAATCTAAACCTATTACTGTTTGTTTACTATCATAAAAATTATTTTTTTTAAGATTTGATACTCTTACACTTGAGTTCCTTGCATTTAGAAAAAAATAGATTTTAAAGAAGCTACTTAGGGCCTGTTTGTTACGGATTAAAATAAAAGTGATTTTGACATAAAATAATTTAGAGATTATATTTTAGAGGTTTTGTGAAAAATCAGAATCTATTTTACGTTTGTTTGCCGTAACAAAAATCACTTTTTTTAAACAAATAATCTAGTTTGTTTGGATACAACTATATAAACGGGATTTTTTGTTACAAAATTAGTTTAATATTTTAAATTATATTTTCTCTCTCCTCTAAAAAAAATATATTTTTTTAGAAACTGCTCTTAACAGCTTCTCATTTGGAGCTGTTTTTAGATTTTTTTTAGATTCTGATTTTTTTTAAAATCTGTAACAAACGGATGCAAAACTCTTAAAAGTGATTATTTGTTTAAAAAAAGTGATTTTTTCCTTAAAAAAGCTATAACAAACGGGCTCTTAAAATAGATTTTCGTTTTGAGGCTAAAAATGATTTTTTTAGCAAAATGGATTTTTTAAAAATATAAAGCAAACACAACAAAAATTAGAAAAGTGAATTTTTTTATTTAAAATAATAGATTTTTTTAAAAATAATCCACAACAAACGGACCCCTCATCTCCCTTCTCTATAAATAAATGTTATAAAAAAATAATTAATAATTGGGTGCTTTATCTTGCACTTTTTTTTTTTAATTCTTGTAATTTTAATTCAAAATAATTTATCTTTCTGCCGATTTTATATCTGCAACATCGTTTTTTGTATTCCATTACTTTCTTACGAATTCTAAGTCATTTTCAATTCAATAAACTAATTTTCAAGTCATTTATATTTTTCGCCTTTTAACTTGAAGTCTTCTTTTTAATGCTCTTTATATTTAATTGTCATTTTAATTAAAGTCATTTAATTTGAATGCACATGAACCTTAAACATTTTCTTAGGCAGTTTTGAATATAAAAAATAACAATGATATTTGTACATCCATTTAATGACAATTTTGGTGACAGCCATGTTTTTCTATTTTCTTATTGGTCAAAAATAATGGAAAGAGAAAAATGAAGAGAGATGATAAAAACCACATGTGTGTATGAGAGAGAAAGTTGTCAAAATGTTGTCACAAAATGGTTGTACAAATATAATTTCTAAAAAAAAATTGAATTCAATTCAGAGATATTTTATTAACCAACATGTCAATTCCTCAATCTATCTATTAATTTATCCAAACCTCCGAAGTCATGCTGATTAAACATTTATTTGTATCATATTTGTTGATTTTCTTTGAATAAAAAATATCCTTAAACATCTACAAAGTACAACGATAACTCGTTAAACCTTTGTGAGGTTGCGTATCACCGCATGTATTTTTGTTCATTAGTACTCTCTCTGATTCTATTTTCAAGAGATAGTCACATACATGTACGGTCTCATGATTTTTCTCATTCTGATGGATTCGATTTGCTTAAAAATTACCAAGAACCGCTCATTGTCATGCTTTGTGCATCGGCGACCACTTCCCCCACTCGTCAGCCGCAGACGTTACAAAAAATAGAGAAGATGAGTGATTAATAAGAGAGAGTAACATAATAGGATTAATAAAGGAAAAAATTTATCATATCTCATTAGTGCATCAAACGAAAGTGTATAATAAGATATAATATATTCATCATGGCCATCAAATGTATCCTACACATATAAAAAATTAACACCTAACAAAACATGAGAAAGCAATTAAGATATTAATTGTTGAGGCCATGGGGTATTTGGAAAAACTTTAGCGTAAAAGGATACTCCCAACTTTACCACGTAATATTTTCATTGATTGATCTCTAATGATCATGACCGACTCAACATGCGTGTAGGCTTAAAAGAAATGTCACTAACATAGTAAAATGTAAGTCTTTTGTAAAATTCAATAGAATTTAATCTTACAATGTAAACAAGAAGGGAAATCTTTTAAAACTAGAATTATGGACCTTTATTAAAAAAAAAAAACTAGAATTATGGACCTTAACATTTAAAAAAAAGAAATGAGATTTTTTTTTATTAATTAAAGTGACACTATTCAACATTTTAAAAATGTTGTTTAAAGTCCTCGTGAGCTTAACTCAATTCAGTTGATAGGGATAATGCATAATATATGCAAGTTCTGAGTTCAAACCTCGACCACTACAAAAAAAAAACGCCTTTTAAAAAATTTGAACGTTTTCCTTACGTTTACAAGGCTACGAATTTACAAATAAAATAGCACATCATGGAGGGACCTTAACCATTAGACTAGAGAAGTTTTCTAACAAAAGTTGTTTGAAGCTACATATGTATATTGAGCTACGAATAAAAACTCATGTGAGAGTTATTGGTTATAAAGTAATGTGTTTGTGAGCATTCCTCGGAAAAAGAAACATTTTATGCCGCAAGATGGAAGTAGTGACATGCTTCCCTTATTCATTCGAATTTTAAAATCCAAATGCAAAGTTAACGTTATTATTCTCTCACGATGGATCTTTTGCGATCAGAACCTATGCAACTTGTTCAATTGATCATTCCAATTGAATCGGCTCATCGATCCATCTCTTACCTTGGCGATCTCGGCCTTTTTCAATTCAAAGATGTATGGCTCCTTTAATTACCAGTTTGTGTCCCTCTCACTTTGTATTCTTTATGACGCTTCGGACTACATTTTCAATAATGTTGAGATGTTCTTCATCTATCTGAATTAGCATTATTTATATGCTACATTGATAAATCTTGTTTAAATCAATTCTTCAGCTGAATGAAGATAAAAGCCCATTCCTACAGACTTACGCTTCACAGGTACCTATAACATCTATGTATGCATAGTTGCATTTAAAAAGGTTGAGACTCTTCAATTTCAATTGATTGTGTATATTGAACTCCAGAACAATTAAATGCTTCTTTTGATTTTCATTTGGAAATTTGACCAAGATCTATCATTATCATGAAATCTAATTCTGCTAACATTTTATTATGAGACATTTTACATAACTGATTTACTAGACTAGATTGGAAAGCTTACCATTTTATCAAATAGGTTAAAAGATGTGGGGAAATGTCGCGTAAGTTGCGTTTATTTAAGGAGCAAATGAAAAAGGCAAATATATCTCCGTCAACATGGTCAACGAGAGATGGTTCTATTGATCTAGAAAATTTGGAGGTTGTCAGGTGTTTTTAAAATTTTCTTATCTTTTCTACCGGTAAAGAGAACATTCCCATGTAGCACAATTTTTCTTCATGGATATAGGTTAAACTAGCAGAACTTGAAGCCGAGCTAATTGAGATTAATTCAAACAATGAGAAGCTGCAGCACACTTATAATGAACTTATAGAGTACAAGCTTGTTTTAGAGAAGGTATAATTAACCATACCCCCTTATAGGTTAGAGAAGACAATTAGATTCAAGTTTATAATTCCTTATTTGTTTTTACCATTTTAGGTTGGGGAGTTTTTCTCTTCGGCACAAATTAGTGCCGCAGCCCGCCAGAGAGAGCTCGAAGTTCAACCAACTGTTGAAGGGTCTATTGACTGTCCATTATTAATGGAACATGTATACCCTAAAACTTGGTAGTTTATTTTCATAAGTTTAGTTCCATGTCATTTGTTGATGATGCTTATAAATTTTGACTTGTAGGAGACAACGGCATATTCAATAAAGCAGATAAAATTGGGGTTTATAACCGGTCTTGTTACTAGGGAAAAATCAATTCCTTTCGAAAGAATTCTATTTCGTGCTACTAGGGGAAATGTTTTTCTGAAGCAGGCTGTGGTTGAACATCATGTTCTAGATCCTTTGTCAGGAGAGAAGGTTACTCATTCCAAAAGTTAAAAATATATATTATAGGCCACCATGCCTCAGCATTTTAGCATTTACCATTGTATTGTTAGTTACTCTTCTATGCTCATCAGTCACTAATACTTTCTTAATCTTCTACCTTTTACAGGTTCATAAAAATGTATTTATTATATTTTATTCGGGAGAGAGAATTAAAAGTAAAATTAACAAAATTTGTGATGCTTTTGGAGCAAATCGTTATCCCTTCTCAGATGACTTGAGTAAACAATTTCAGATGATGGCAGAGGTAGACAAAATATTATCCTTGGTGTCTACAATTGAGCTCAACTGATAGCTATATATTCTACATAGTATAAATGTGTATATTACACAAATAAATAATTATTTCCCATTATGAAATTGCCAGGTTTCGGAAAGAATTGTAGAATTAAAGACAACCATTGATGCAGGTTTGCTTCACCGAAGCAATTTGTTGCAAACAATTGGATATCAATTTGAGCAGTGGAATCTTCTGGTGTGTTTGACAATTTCAATTTTGTATTTATAAGTTTTACTGCTAGATTATGCAATTAATTTTCATTTTGAAGCTGATATTTTCTTTCATAAATTTTCGTTAATAGTTGCAAAAGGAAAAGTCCATTTATCACATTCTCAATATGCTAAACATTAATGTGACAAAGAAATGTCTCCTTGCAGAAGGCTGGTGTCCTGTTTTTGCAACAAGCCAGGTTTTTCCTTGAAATGTGAATTAAATTTTTTATAAGATGTGTTTAAATTTATATGGATTTTAATTTTTAACATCTCTCTTGTCTATGCAGATTCAAAAAACATTGATGCGAGCAACTATGGACTGTAACTCTCAAGTAGAGGCAATAGTTCAGGTTTTGCAGACAACTGAGTTACCACCCACCTATTTTTGCACTAATATTTTTACTTCTTCTTTTCAAGAAATTGTAGACGCATATGGGTAAGTTACACAATGTTTAGCATGTTCATATGATACTTTTATTTTATGTAATAACAGTAATGCATATGGTTATTTGTAATTTTTAATCTTATTTTTCTAGAAAGGTTCTTCTTCTCATATATTTTGTTTCAAACAACACTTAATTTCTATATACTATGGTTTTCTACTTAATTAATATATGTTTTATAAGATGCTACTTTTGGAATATTGATTTTCCATTAATAATTTTGAATTGTTTAAACCACATTTTTCATGCCATATAAAATGCTAACAATTGAATTTTTATTATGGTCTTTGTATCCTTTAGACATGAATTTCATTTTTTTTTACATTATCTCTGCATTCCTTTAGTTTTAAATTAAGGTTTATGGTTCTAGTATCACTATATTTTATATTCTATTTCTATATGTTTCATTGTTGCATCTTCATGTATGGATCATAAGCCTAGAGCTCAGAAAATTAATTGTCAATACTTGACAGAATTGCCAAGTACCAGGAAGCAAATCCTGGTGTGTACACAATCATCACGTTTCCTTTCCTTTTCGCTGTAATGTTTGGTGATTGGGGTCATGGCATATGCTTATTATTGGCAACTTTGTATTTCATAATCAATGAAAAAAAGTTTTATTGTCAGGTACTGAACTAGTAATGTTTTATTTTCACTCTAAATATTTTCTCGTTTATTGGTCCAACTATAGTTTTATTTGATGTTGTTAATTGCAGAAACTTGGAGACATATTAGAAATAGTTTTTGGTGGGAGATATATTATTATGATGATGGCACTTTTCTCAATCTACACTGGGTTAATATATAATGAATTCTTCTCCATTCCGTTTGAACTATTTGGACAATCTGCCTATGGATGTCGCCATCCTACATGCAGGTGGTTTTGACTTTTGATTTAGTTTATTGTAACATATCATTATTTTTCTATCTTATTTGGCCATGTTATATACGAATACGACTACGAGTATCATATTTATTATTTTTTCAGGGATGCTACTACAATAGGTTTGGTAAAAGTGCGCGACACTTATCCATTTGGCGTAGATCCTAAATGGCATGGTACACGGAGTGAACTTCCATTTCTTAACTCGCTTAAAATGAAGATGTCAATTCTATTGGGAGTATCGCAAATGAATCTTGGAATCATACTGAGTTACTATAATGCCAAATACTTTGAAAACAACATAAACATATGGTAATATCATAAAGTAACCTTTAGTTGAAATTGGAATATTATTCATCATTTTATTTGACTTACCTATATTGCTTCAGGCACCAATTTGTTCCTCAAATTGTATTCTTGAACAGCCTATTTGGCTATCTTTCACTCCTCATAATTGTAAAATGGTGCACTGGGTCACAGGCTGACTTGTATCATGTGATGATATATATGTTTCTAAGTCCAACAGATGATTTGGGTGAAAACCAGCTCTTTGTTGGCCAAAAGTTCTTTCAAGTAAGAAATTTCATATTTTATTAAGATACAAAATTGCTTAGTGATACTAAACATATTTCACATCTAAATTGCCTACTATTATATTATTGTTAGGTTATATTACTATTGTTGGCACTCGTTTCAGTACCATGGATGTTATTACCAAAGCCCTTTCTCTTGAAGAAACAACATCAAGAAGTATACTCTAAGCTATTATTTTAAATTTGTTTTTATTTGTTGTCATTAAACCCGGATTCTAATTTTTATTACCTTGATTCCTCAGAGACATAAAAGTCAATCCTACTCTTTGATCTGCAACGGGGATGATCCTCTTGAATCAGAGTCACATGGTATTCGCAAAAACCATGAGGAGTTTGATTTCAGCGAGGTTTTTGTGCACCAACTTATACATACAATAGAATTTGTGCTTGGAGCTGTGTCTAATACAGCTTCATATCTTCGTTTATGGGCCCTCAGGTAAGTAGTTGAAAGTATGGAATTCATAATACAATTCGTCTTTGATAAATTACAATCCAATGAACCTTGGAATCTCAATTCCATTTGAAAAGAAAAAACCTCATTGAATTCATATATTAAAGTAATATATTGTCAAATTAGATGCGTTACTTGCAAAACTAGACATTCTATCATGAATGGAACTATGAAAAACACGACAACAAAGCCTATATCTAGCCACTTGCTGAAAATGTATGTGAAAAAATTGTGAATTTATTAAATAAACCCAACTAGACAGGGCAATGGGGCCATGATTAACTTTGCCTTCTTCATCCTTGTTCCTGATTCTTTGATAAATCTCCAAAGCGGGTGAAAAATATAGTCTCATCCCCGTCTTCGACGGCTTCTAGTATCCACTCTTTGGCCCCATCCCTGAACTTAACCGTAAATGAAAACGAGTTTATTCAAGTTGATTAAAATTGTTAAGCCTATACCTATGAAGTCCCAATACAGATATGGATGCGGATACGATACGATACAGGTATGCGGATACACGATTTTTTTAAAATTTAGGATACGATACGGTTATGATACATTAACAAAAATTTGTAATAAAACTTATATGTATGTAAAATACTTGAAGAAAATTAACATTGATTACTCTTCATTATTGTATTATTATAAAAGTTACAATTTTTTAAAAAATAATACATGTGATCAAAATAATTTTTTTTTAAAGTTTTCTTATAAACCATATTACATTTTTCATATGTGAACGTAAAAAAAAATGTTGAGATATCGAGAGAAACATCGTTGAAACAACTCAACACAAATTTTATTTAATGTTGATCAACTGAATCACCTCTCTTGTCACGTTCATCCACAAGAAGTATAATTTTAAGTGTTTCATCGAGAAATAATTCTATTGATGCATATCAAAAATTGAATCATATACATCTATAATGAATTTTTACAACATTGTCTCACTTTTTTACTCTTCATCTTTTTATAGGATACGTATATGTGAAGTATCTTAGAAGTATCTTTGTGTATCTGTAGAGTATCACATAAGTATCCGATAAAATATTTATTAAAAATTAAAATAATTAATTCCGATACTTCGTGGGTACGTATCCGCGAGTATCTGTGAAGTATATCGGTATTCGATACGTATCCAATACAGGTACGTCTCCGTTTTGGAGTATCCGGGCTTCATACGCCTATACCCAACCACAGGCTTTATTTTCTGCCCCATGTATTAGTTGCATCTACATGTTTCTCAAAATATTTGATTCAAACTTCTATTGATGTACCTTGAAGTTATATCTTTTTTATTTTAAATGCATCGTAACCTATCATTCATATTTTTCCTTGGTGTTTTTTGGTCATGTTTAGTTTAGCTCATTCAGAGTTGTCAAGCGTTTTCTACGACAAAGTTTTGCTTCTTGCATGGGGGTAAGTAATTGTAGGTGTGTTATGCAAGTAAAGGTTATTTGAAAAGTTATTTGATGTATTTGTGTGACTGATGTAGGTATAACAACACCATCGTTCTCATTGTTGGCATTATTGTTTTTATATGTGCAACTGTTGGTGTCTTACTAGTAATGGAAAGTCTAAGTGCGTTCTTGCATGCTCTGAGACTTCATTGGGTAGAGTTTCAGAACAAGTTTTACGAGGGAGATGGATACAAGTTTTACCCATTTTCATTTACATCCCTTAACGATGAGGATGGACTGTAGTTGCTAAATACCACATAATATTTATAGATGAAAATATCAATTTTAACTCTAGAACATGCCACATATAGGAAGCTAACTAAGTACTTACCGTGTTTTAAGAGTACGAAAGACATTTAATGTATACAATTTCACGACTTAACTTATGTATAGTATGTATAAACTTATGTGTAGTATAATATGCTTTAGAAAATTAATTTTGATTTTTTTTTTCTTTTCGGTAGAAATTTTTATTGGCTTAAATGCTCTTTTGATCCCTAAGTATTTAATTGGTATCACTTTGGTCCCTTAACTAAAAAAAAGATTATTTGAGCACTTTAAGTTTTTTTTTAGTTTCGTTTTGGTCCCTTCTGTTAGGTTTCCATTATGTTTAATAAAAAACGTTAAGTGTGGACACGTATTTTGTCATTGGCTTTGAGAATTTTTTTTAATAATATTTTTTTTATAATATATATTTTATTTTTTTTAAAAAAAATTCCCAGAACCAATGACAAGGTGACACGTGTTAACTCTGGACACGTGTCACTTTGTCATGGCTTTGGGATTTTTTTATAAAAAAAAAGTATATATTAAAAAAAAATTGTAAAAAAAAAATCTCAGAGCCAATGACAAGGTGACACATATCCAGAAGTTAACTTTTTTTTTAAACCCTAACGGAAACCTAACAGAAGGGACCAAAACGAGACTAAAAAAAAACTTAAAGTACTGAAACAATCTTTTTTTTAGTTAAGGGACCAAAGCGATACCAACTAAATACTTAAAGGACCAAAAGAGCATTTAAGCCATTTTTATTCTTTATTAATGAGAAATGCTACTACTCTTTTTAATACATGTTACAATAAATTCTTTAAAATTAATTTAAAAATTTGTTTCTTTATTGATGAGAAATGCTATCACTCTTCTTAATACACGTCACAATAAATTCTTTAAAATTAATTCTTTTCTTTTTTTTTTTTTGAGGAAAAAATTAATTCTTTTCTTAAAATGTCAAATTTTAGCTTACTGCGAAATAAATCAATCAATCGAAGAAAACACATTCAATAAAACATGTTAAGAAATTCCTTCAAAAAAGATTAAAAGGTCCAATATAGGGTTTTCTTTAGAGGATTTATCTAATAATATAGTTGTTTTGATTATATGTTTGAAATCGTTGTCATGTCAAATTTCCCGTTAGACAATCTGTTATTAGCATCATGAGATGATATTTAGGTTGTTTTCCATCCTAAATCTTACGGTATATTATATTTTGAAATTATAACAGTTGTCAGTGAATGAGGTGATAGCGGATGAATTGATATGTTTAATATATGAAGGGTTTGATGAATTTAATAGTTGAATTAGTTTTTTTTTGAAAGGTATAGAAATATATTTTTAATTAATATTCAAATTTTTGCAATTATGATAAATGGTACAAATCCGAGATAAACTATAAAAATCAAACAATACTTGAAAAAATATATCAAAAAATACAATAAAGTCGTCAAAAATGACAATTATCAAACACTTCCCTTCAATATATATATATATATATATATATATGAGTATTGTTAGCAACCCTCTCTTTTGAACACACTCTCTAATACTTACTCTTTTATTGGTTTAAATCATTCTAGGTCTACACTTTGAAAATTGAACCCCCATAAAATAGTGGGACATATATTGATTTCATCCAATAAATGAGTGAGTGCTAGAGAAAATGTTAAAAAGTGAGTGTTGCTAACATTCCTCATATATAGATGAGGAATGCTAACAACGCACCTTCTAACACACACTTTTCAACACACTCTCTTTGATTGGTTAAAATTCACATGGGTCCCACCAAATCATGTGGGTCCTATATACTTTTTGTGGGTCCCATGTGAATTTTAATCAATCAAAGAGAATGTGTTGAAAAGTGTGTGTTAGAATGTGTGTTGCTAGCATTTCTAACATTTTTAAAAAAAATTAAAAATGTCAAAAATACTATTTTATTGTCCCTAAAAATGCATTCTTCCTAGTTTTTTTTCATCTTATTTTATTTATCTTTGGTCAAGTGGTCTAGTGACGAGAAATTCACCATTAAAATAAATATTTGAAGAATTCTGAGTTCGAACGTTGCATATCACAATCTCCTTAAAAATTGAACTACTCTCACAGAGACTTTACATCTTATCTTTATCACAATTGTCATCACATGAGTCTTTAATCTTTTTTTTTAGATATTTAAAGTGAATATAAACTAAAGAAAATTAAAAATGTTTTCGTTAAGTGAACGAGACCTTAATTTTTTTTTGGATAGATAGACAATATGACAAATAACCTTTAAAACTCACACACGTAAATGGAATGGGTCAGGGTTCGAACCCTGATCACGGTGTCTGGCCTAGTAATTTTAGTATTTTTTTTGTCAGTTGAACTAGGACATGTGGACAATAAGATTTTAAATTTTTTGTCAAAAAGAAAAAAACAAGATCTTAAATTTCTTAGCTTGTAATCTAGTCTTTTAAATTAGAAGAGTAGTATAAATCAATTTAATTGACCCATGAAATATTGCATAGTCTTTTGTATATCAAGTTAAACACATATAAAATTGTAAAATTATGGTGGAAAATTTTAAAAAAAAAAGAAAAAG
>Ga0228710_1009669_pt1 | contig 13252 bp, 7 predicted proteins | sample MedpolnodulmetaG_FD_177995 | JGI IMG/M metagenome (GOLD analysis project Ga0228710, IMG submission 177995) | Root nodule microbial communities from Medicago polymorpha collected in Santa Monica, California, United States - pink nodules | ecosystem: Host-associated > Plants > Roots > Nodule...
ATTAACAAAAAAGAAAGAAAATTAGTTGGAAGACCTTTGAATTGGAATTAAGAGGAGAGAGAAAAGTTTGATAGAAAATTCAACGCGTATTCAGACATAAAAAAGAACATTATCATCAACCAGACAACAACCTTAGACGGCTTATGCCGGCTTAGGCTCAGTCAAAGGACACAAACTACTCTCTCTCTAGTGCATGATGATGATTTTGTAGTGTGTGCTTCTTCAACCACGTTGTTCTGTCAAACAACGATTGGTGTTGGTTTTGTGTTCAAGGCTTGAAAGATGGTCGTTGAAGTTCTGTTTGGGAGAGTACAAAAGGCTTAAACATTAAACGCGTTTTTTATAGTAATTTTTTTTTGTTTGGTATTTTAATGCAACTTTTTCTTCTTTTTTCCACTAAGTGACAAAGTAATGGTGCTATTTAATTTTTAATTAATTAAGAAATTAAAGTACTTTTGGTTTAGGAAACAGAGGATTCTATGTCTAAAAAACACAGTTTGGAATAAAACGAAATTTGGCATATGCTAATCATCATGCCATTAAATGAAATCAATTTTGTGCTTCTTTGGTGAAATGTTTGACAGTAAATTAGGAGAAGAACTTGCTAATTAACAACTTTTTTTTATTAATTCCCTTCAATAAAAACTTTCTTTTTGATTAATTGCTAATTTAACAACTTTGGTTCATCTTTCCTCTAAAAAAAACTTGATTTACCTTTATTAATCAACATTAACTATTCAATAAAAAGGGACATTAAATATTTTCTTTATAAAGAAGAATTGTTCGACAAATTACATTCATCACTCTCTTCGTCTCACATTCTTTATTGCATATGATTTTTTTAATGGTTATCGGATATGATTATTTTACACGGATTAAAAAAAATATAATATTTAATTTCATAAAAGTGTGAAAAAATGATATTTTTGATACAAAATTACAAGTAATTTATTATGTTTTTATTTTAAAAAGTTAAATTAATCCATCCAAATTAGCTGACAGAAAAACCAATATAGCATAATCTATTTTTAGTTAACAAAGTGTAAACCAAAACTCCCTGAAAAAAAAAAATTAAAGTGTGTGTTGTTGGTTTTGGAAACAAAGGATTCTATGTCTGCAAAACACAATTTGGAATATCCTAATCCTGCCATGAAATGAAATCAATTTTGCGTCTCTAGATAAACGTTTGACAGTAAATTAAGAGAAGAACTTGGCAACAACTCTCTTAATTTCCATTTATTATCGACTTTATTATTCTTAAAAAGGAACAATGATTATTTCTCAATATAAGAAAGAATTCTTCTAAAAAAAAAAAGAACATTAATTTGGCTTAATCTATATAAGGAAGGTTTAACAAAACTGATCAGAGTTAAAATCGTAAATCAATAGAAAAATCGAAAACAACCAGTAAATTTTATTTTTGGTCTAGAAAAAAAAAACTAAATTTTTTTTTTATCTAATAGCTTTGGTGGTTAAAACTCACACAATTTAATTATGGAGAAGTGGAGTGTCTGGGGTTCGAACCCCGACTCCTGCGTATAATATGCAATATCCCTACCAATTGAGCTAAGCTCACGGGAAAAAAAATTATTAGATATGTTTTAAATATTATTTGTGTAAACTGTTCGCATTAGATTTGAGTTTTTTTTTTTTAAAGCAAACGAAATAATATACATATACATAAATTTTAATGGAGTATTTTTTTCCCAATCTAATACTCTAGTGATTAGAATTTTATTTTAAAGTAAATAAATGAAAATGAGATTCGAACTCCGAGTTCTACATATATAAGACAATGTCTTTGTCAGCTATGCCCACACCACGAGACTACTTTTTTCTAGGTAAATGTTAACATATTCAATAGGGTCATGTTATTAGTATACAAAAAATAGAAATTATTTATTGGAAATTATACCAATTTATTTTTCAAAAAATTGAATTTATTTTTTCAATAAATATTTGTTATTTGAGGAATCCTTAGGATGACCTTTTTTTTTATTAGTACGATATATTTCATTAATCTATTATTTGTTGGTTTTGAATTTTTTTTCTTACTAGTCTAATTTAATTTTTTATTTTTAGTATTTCATATGTTTCAAACATAATTCATCATTGTCATTCCATAATTTTAGTATACACTAATATGTTAAATTTTGTATCAAACTTATTATTTTACCATGCTTTTTAATATTAATAACAATATTAGATTAATTTTCAGAAGAAAAAAAAAACAATATTATTAGATAATTGTCTACAATCTTACTTAACACAACCAGCAAAAATTTCAAAATTGCAAGGTTGAACGCCATAATCTAGGTTTGAACCCATTTGTATGCATGAACTTTCAATTGACTACCTGTAAAAAAAAAGGGGGGTATCAAATAGGTATCAATCTTCCTTCCATACTAACGTTATAAATTATGATTCGTGTTTTTAATCAAAACGCTAACACAATATAAAAAGCGAAAAGACAAACACGTGAGTGTCTATCTTTTCACTAGTAATAAGATAATATATTTTTTCGCTTTAGCTTATTGTGTCAATACACACATTTTGTATATTTTTAGTTGTCTTGACAAAAAATTGTGTTCAAGTGTTCGACTAACATACCCCTAAGATAATCATCCCTTTAATTACTCATTTATATTTGTAGGAAACATGTGATTTCCCCTAACTATCTCTTTAGCTCATCTGCAACTATTTTCCTAACTAAATAAGCTAAGTATATAAGCCTCTTAAAAATAACAGAAGATCCAAACCTAATTACTTATTTAAGATGCCAGAATTTCTTATCACTTGGATTTGTCACTTGTTGATAATTTTTCAATTATGTACCATATTGAATGATACTTTTGGGTACAATTTTATATAGTGAAAGGTAAAAAAAACAATATCTTTTTAGAAAAGAAAATGACGTTTAAAAGATGAAATAAACTTGACCAAGTCGGCAAAAACATTAACCGTAAACGACATATTGTGCTTGATTGCTTGAAGAGTAAAGGAAACATGACATATCTAATTCCTTTTGGATGGATTTGACTGGTATACCAGTTTTGGATGTCGATGCTTTTGGAAAATACAAAGAGTAAGAAAACAAGGGGCTTAAATTTTTTACAAAACCATGATGGGTATAAAATCCAAAAGAGTGGGCAGAATAAAAATGAATGTAAAACTAGGGAAAATGAAGAAAAAAATTGTTGTTAAATATGGAAATATTATTGATTAAAGAACAACGTGAAGTGGAATGGTCCACAAAATATTAGTTAAAGTTTGTTAATTAACAGGGATAAATAGTACTATATAGATAGATTCCAAAACCTTGTTCATGGTCAAACTCAAACCATGAAGTGAAGTAGGGGAAGGGGCACAAATGCTGGCTAATTGACTACAGAATGGAGTAGCTACTAGCTATAGTGTCATAAAGCATAAATAATGCAAATAACGTGTACACACATTATTGTTTGTTTATATACACAAATCTAGATAGAGTAGCTATTGTATAACTAACTAATTAACTCTTTAACTAAATAATTGTAATGGAATTAATTGATGCAGTATGTAAGTCTTACATCCCCTCGAGCTGTAGACGGGGTATTTTTCAACAACAAAAAACTGCAGATGAGGTATTAAAGATTGATACTAGCCTCAAAATAAAATTGAAAAGGAGAGCTTTCAACAGGGGTTTCGTAATGTAATTTGTCGGTTGATGGGAGGAAGGAGTGAGAAGTAAATGGAACAATTGTGATTGAAGTTTACATCTAACTATGTCATAATTAATATTTGGGATTCTATGATACATTCATTAATCAAAGGGTTTTGTCCTTAAAAAAAATCAAAGGTTTTCATATATTTGCTTCCTAAATCATTTGACTATTAATTTAAAGACCAAATGTTTCGATATAGGTCAAATGTACAATAAAAAATCTCTTAATATTTATATTTCGTGTGTTTATGGAAACTTAGATTGTATGGCGGGATGATTAGTTATGACAAGCAGTGTTAACGAGAGCATTTAGATTAGATGATAAGAGATCTCTTATAACTTGATTAGAGGTATTTTGTTCAAATCTAAACTTAAAAAAGCATATGTGTAAGTTTCTAGATAGATAAATTTTCAGTTACACACAGAGAATATCTAATTAAAAACAGGAGAATGTTAATCATTGTCTTTGGGGCATTGGATAAGGGGATAAAAATAGAAATATAGTATTGGAAAATGGTGAAAAGTTATAAATTTATCTTTTTAAAAGTCAAAATGTTGTTGAAACCAATGCAAACATGCTACTTTTGGCTTCCTTAACCAGGGCAATGGTTAGCAAGACTCTTAAAAAAAACAATAGAAGAACGTTAGAGCTTAAAGGAAATAATTACTCCATCCGTCCTAAATTATAAGAAAAAAATCTCATTTTCTTTGACCCAATATATAAGCAAAAAAGACCAATTTTTATATTATCTCAAAAAAATCATCTTTTCCAAAGTAAAATTAAATGCAAATTGCATTCAATTTGTTCTTCTTTCTATTCTCTCCATAATCATTAACCAATAAGAATTGTTTTTACCTCTTTCCATGAAACTTATTCTAAGAAAAACACAAAAAAATTATACCTCCAACTACTATGTTTTTGTTTTCTTAATAAGTGTGAATTTGTACTTTTTGCTTATAAACTGGGACGGAGGGAGTATGTAATAAAAAAAACGAAACAATTTCTAACTGCTTCAAATTTGATTTGTATTTATATGAAAATTTGTCTTATTAATTTATAACATCTTGACAATGAATACTAATGGGACGAAATAATGATGGGTTTCCATTTCATACACTTCATAAATTACCCTATTATCTACGGATATTTTATGGATTGAATAGGAGATAGTGTAATATATGGGTGACTAAATTGGGGATCAACAAAGCAATTTTTTTGCTGATATGCGTATCATTGGCCCTTGATGTGATGCAGTAACTGATTTGGATTACAGTAATGATCACACATTCGAGGACTTTGAGCAGGAATTGGGGACAAATAATTCCGTAGTTGGGAGAGACTCTAACTTGTCAAACTTTAGTGCAAATGTTATTCATGATATGCAAGTTTTAGGACTTTTTCCTTCTGTGGCTCAACAAACCATGGATTTTTTGAGTGATTCTTAGGCTAACATGTGTCAAAAAGAAGAAACTGTTGATTTGACAAGAGACACAGGACAACCATTTCAACTAGTGGTCCCAAGAAAGAAGGAGAGCAAGAAGCAACAATCTGACACGAGCAAAGGTTTCAAGGTGGGTGCTTCTAGTCGTTTGACTAGCTAGCTTTTTAGCGGGTCTCTTATCTCTTTTTTTTTTGTTTTTCCTCTTTGTATTTCTTTTATCCGCTTTTAATTTTCTTGAGGGTTTTGGTTTTGTCCCCCCCAACTCTTTGTATTTCTTTCTTTTTATATATGATTAGGGTTCTACAGCAGGAGACCCCTCTGCAGCCTTCTTTTGCTTAAAAAAAAATAAAATAAAATAAAAACGAGTGACTAAATTGAAAGCTTCTTTTGATGTAGAAGGAAAAAAACGTTAGCTCTCTCCTTGATAAAATACGTTAACCAATGAATTTTACATGTGGTGGAGCCAGAAAATGATATTATGCCTCTCAAGCTAGTGAGAAAATGTATTTTTCTATCTATATGGAGTACCAAAATAATATTAATCAGGGTAAAATTGATGATTGTTCTCCACATAATTCATGGATACGAGAGATCTTATAGTGACGGTTGATCAGTGGAAGGAATGCTCTGGGAAAGGAGATTAATCTCAGTTAAAATTTGATCTAGAAGTGGTCATTCGAGGTGGATGTCATGTGACAACTGATGGTGGAGGTGTGCTTGCGAATTCGAACACTCTAACGCTGACGCTCAAATTAGTATAAACTCAAGGTGAATGTTACGATCAGAATGAGACGTACCTTGATAGGTCACATTGTGATACTTACATAGCTTTATAGAATTGCTGTTGTGCTAAGCTCAATCCGAAACAAAAACTTGTTATGTGTGTTCAATTAAAAGGATGAGAAGTATAGTTAAAGTCATTAATAGAATATTAGACAACATAAATAGAATGAAGAAAAGGTATAACTAAGAAGGAACCTGGCAAATCCAAGTTATGGAACCAACAAATTTTCCCATAGGGCAACAAGCAACAAAATTTAAAGTGCATTAACAGACACAACATTAACTCTGGACAAATCATGCATGAAAGTATTTCAATATTGGATAATGAGCCAAATGTTCATATAATTTGTATAGTTAACAGCAACATCAATATCATGAACAATCATGACTTTATGCATGTTTGCCTTTTTTGCAATTTGCAAACTTCATCTGACCCTTTAAGCCCCTGCAAGGGTAGGATCCATCTTAATGAACTCTTATTGTTTGTTGAAAAAGATATCGAATTAGGTTGGTTATGTGCAATCAAACCCCCCTGTTGTAACATTAACAGCACAAGTTGGTCATTTTTGTCATACTAATCCAACTCACCATATTTGTAAATATGAACTTCCATGGTTATTTTTATCATACATGGATTTGAGATGGAAAATAGAGAATGAAAACATTTTTTCAATGAAAAAAATTGAAAGAAAGAAGAGGCAAGCATTCATCCAGATTGTGTGCTTTTTCTTATACGCTCAGAGTTTGCATTGTGGATTTAGGGCTTTCTTAGTGTTTGTTTGGTTATGCCTCCGCACTAACACCTAGGCATGCAATAACTCTTTCATGAGAACATAACAAACATCGACTCTTGTTGTAATTTATGGACTGGTATTCTTATGAGCACCATGAGGTTGACGATGGCTAGGCATTGAAATTGGTAATTTCAAAAGTATTAAGTAATTTGGAGAATAAAATGATGAATTACATGACTTAAGAAAAACTCCAACGTTGTGTTAAATAGTGAAAGTTTGTTGATTTTGGGAAAGAATAAAAGGGTGCGACCAAGCAACTCTTTTCCCATGTGAGATTGAATTTACCACATCACCACAAACTAATACTACAAGTTATGTGTATTTTTAAAGTAAGTCCAACGTTGTGTTAAATAGTGAAGAGTCAATTTGCAGTAACTTTATCATTCCGATCAAGTTACAACTCAAAAATTAGTGAAATGACAAAAAATGTAATTAAACTTAAAACTTATTATATGAAAATAAGTTTATTGGTGTTGATCATGAAGGAAATTCGTTGATTATTACATTTTTATCCAAAACTTTAAGACATTAGGTCTATGAATTCTCTCACTTATATGTTGCTAAACATCTACTTTTCATTTAATGTGAAACTTCTAACTTACAGTTGACACACAACAATATCTCCCTGAAATATGAGTTCATCCGTTCATTTGAGATTGCTCCCCCCAAATGAAAGTTTTTTCATACACATTCACTTGCACTGTCGCCGTCGTTGACACCCACCACATCAACTTGACATGTCGTCTTACCACCATTGCCAGAAAGACTATCAACACAAGAAGCCAAACCCTTTAATAATTAACGACTTTGATATTATTGTTGAGTTATGAGAGGAGCCACGAGGATCATCACAATAAGTTAAGAACAACAAAACAAAGAGAGTTTGACATCACATATTTATCTAAAATTTTATGACATTAAATATATTTTTTGTCCCCACAAAATAATGAGTTTTCAAGTTTATTTCGTATAAAATTTTAATGGTAATTTTAGTCCTCCATATTATTTTAGTTTGTAAAAATAGTCTATGTTTTCAAAACTTTATGTAAAATCGACATCTTTAGTCCTTCAAAATATTTTTTGTAAAACGCATGTAGGGACTAAAAATGAATAAATATTTTATAAAAACTAAACTTAAAAAACTTATAATTTTATAGAGACTAAAAACATATTTAACTCTTAAATTTACGACTCCTCTTATTTATATTTTATTTTTAAGGAAATCTCTTTTTTATTATATGTTGTTCATCTCCACTTTTCAATTCAATGTGAAGTTTTTATCTCACACTTACAAATAACAATTGGGACATCTCTGTTGAAATTTTTTCATCAAACTTGTATTATGGACTTATCACTTATGGTTACAATGACACGAATGATTTATGAATTTTAAGACATGGTCCCCAATAAATTCACCCAACCTAACAATAGCATAAACGTAGCAGCTGCTTGCAGCACATTGCTTTCCCATAAATAAATTTCCTCAATTAATTAATTCATAAAACCAACCGCTTTAGTTTTCTCAAATGCCAAACAACAAGATCCTGATGTGAAGTATACACCACGTGCCATAAAAGCGCGTGAGTTTTCAACATATAGTAACATAAACTGAGACATATCTTTGGTACTACATAGGAAAAAGTAAAAACATAGTCAAAATTGTTGTCTCTGTGTTTGTTTTTGAGTTTCAAGAATGGCAAAATTAGAAGAAGAACCAACATCATCGATTCAACAACAACAACAACAAGCACCATATTCATACATGTTACTGTTGAACATAATGAGTAAAAGAAGAACATGGGCATGTCTATTTTTCCTTGTTTACGGTACCCTTTTAGCTTCTTCATGGAATTTTCTCAAATCAATGCTTTCTTGGTACAATTTACAAGCTCAATCATCAACCTCTGGTTGGCCTGCAATCTATGCATCTGTTCTTCTTGGTACTGTTTTTGGGTTGCTTTCAATGGTTGCTGCTTTGGTTATTATGGTTCCTGCGGTTATGGTGACGTGGATAGCCATAGTTGTTTTGTTGGCTTTTTTTGGAAAACCTAGGAGGACTTTGGTGGTTGAAGGGAGGAAGATTACTGGTGAAATTTTCAGTTTTGTTATTAAGATTTTGCTGAAAGAAGGGAATGTTGTTGCTGCTGTTTGTGCTGTTTTAGGGTATTTTGTTTTGGTTAGAAGGAATAGTGAATGATTAATGAAGGATTTTGGATTTGATTTGGTGGAGTTTGTTGTTCAGTGGTTGGTTTTGATTTTGGAAGATATTGGTAGATAGGGTTTGCAAATCATGCTAGCTGGTGGGTGTGATTTGGTAAAGTATCTTAATTAATTAATTTTTTTTGTTTTGTGACAGTAGGAATCAAATTACATAGTTGAAATCAAACTTGATAATGTTATTTTGATGCTAATCTGGTTTCTGATTATGGTAAATGCAAGTGTTGTAGATTCATTGATTTCATGACTTATTACAAGCTCATTAGTTTTACTATTCAAGATTATAATGCATTTCTATAGATAGTCGTGTGCTTAAGAAGTTTTTGGTCCTATTTTACTTTTTTTAATTCTTAACTGAGAACATGAAAAAGTGGAGTTAAAAAATGTTAACTTAGTGAAGTGTGCTATGTGTATTACTTTTTTAGGTTTGTTGGTTTTGGGGTCTCACAAGGTCAAGACAAACCTCTAAGCAGAAAACATTGACATAAATACCTAAAGCATCTACGAGACACATATGCTTACAACGAGAGTTGAACTCACGCCCTTGCGGGGTATAAGTCAAATTAGGCAGCTGAGTTTACCGAAAATATAATAATTAGGCAGCTGAGTAAACAAGAGTGGACCATGTTGAGATTCTGTTTAATCTTTACCTTTCATTCTTTAAACAATATCTTTAGTTAGAGACTTTGGACCTTTCAAATTAGCTAAACCTTGTTGAGAAGACTATGACTAAGAGGGGTTCCTTAAGTTACATACCTAGCAAACAATATATTCATATTGTCTCTATTCTAATAAAATATATTGTTAAGAAATTTCTCCTACTAGAAGTCAATTATGGTTGAACCATCCTTAGAGAAGCAAAATTAGTTATTGGATATCTGTCAAATTAGTTATGAGTGTTTGTTTTCACAAGTTATGACAGTACCTAATTCCTGAAGGGAGAAGTTATTTCTGTGCTTGGGCCCTCCCAAAACCTGCTGTGGTTTATTAACCTATTGTTGTAACTTGTATGTGGAGTGGAAAAATTAAAGGGAAAGTGGATGGTTGTAAACTTGTGATTAGATCTGAGTAGATGGATACTAACTTGTTTGGCATGTGAATACTTGCCGTTCTAAGTTCTTGACAGTGTTCATCTGACTTGGTATTAGGATCAATGAATTTGTTTCTATAGACATCTAATGGTTGAAAATATTCGGTAAATTGGCATGTTGGTCTCTGAATGTGTGATACGTGTCAAAAATCACAATAGTTTCTGAATGTATTGAAATTACAAAAACATCCAAGTGTATTTTTTGTTAGTGATTTCGTGAACTAAACTTATGGAAGAGACATTTGAGGATCAAAATAATTAACGAAAGACACACTTGAAGACCAAACTCATTGAGAAAAGACGTGTTCAGAGATGTTTTTGTAATTCTGATATATTTAAGGATCAAATTATTTGGCAAAATTATGGAAAGAAAAAAATGGCATCTGGGATTCAGGTGACGGTGGAGAATGAATTCCTGTGAGTGTTATGTGAGAAATAAGAATTTAATAATATTTGAATTTAGAATTTTGTGTCTTCGTTCACATGCCCCACCGACCATACTTTGATGTAGATTATCTTTTCTCATGCCTTGTCCTGCAAGCAAGCCAAACTTTGCTCCCTTTGTTGTATCTTTCTATGGTTTTGTTTGTGTAGCACCGGCATTGTTGATCAAAGATGTGTCGGTGTACGGTGTTGTACACCGATATAACATCGACACATGTAATTATATTTAATTGATTGGCGGTGTCTCTGTGTTAGTTTTGTGATGCTTCATAGAATATTGTTAGCTGTACAATGTATATGAATTTACATTAAAAGAACCATTGACATAATGATTTTATGTATTTAAAAGTAAATCTGATGAAAATGAAATACAAGTCTTTGTAAGTGGATCTACTTAAACAACCAAATGCCGTGTAAAAGAATATAGTTATGTGTGCAGAATAAATCGTATAAAAAAATAAGCATAGTTAGTTATATTCTTTTCTTAAACACTTAGATTTAGAGACACTTTGCAGTGTCAATTGTTTCTTGATTCAGTTAGTGGGCAGTGACATGGTGCCTGTGACCATTATAATAGTGAAGCAGGTAAAATCAGACATGTATTGCATTGAAGCTTTACTGACACTGCCCTTTATTCTCTCAACAATTTTAATTTTCAGGTTCTTTAGATAATAATTAATAGTTTGATGTTTGATTTTATGTTTCTATTTAACTATCATATTGATTTTTTAAAGGTATAATCTGTCAATTGTATTTTTTTTTCAATTACTTATATTTGTTTTTTTAAGAAAACTAATTAATGTTATGTATTTAGAAAATTCAAATTTGTCTTTTTTAAACAAAATTGTTACTTATTATAATGAATTCATGAAGAGTATAAATTTTATAAATAAAATTGTAACATTGTTAAAATTTAAGTGTAAATTAGAACAATTCTAATAAAATAAAAAAAGAATCAATAAATGTTTAAAAGAAAGAAAGAGTAGAAGACTCGTTGGAACAAAAAGAAAGAGAAAGAGCTGAACAAATTTATTTTGTTTTATAATTATTAAAAAAATTGTTTGTTATCAAAGAGGGATAGAATGGGTGCAAAAAAGAAAAGAAATTTGTTGGAGATGGAATATAACAATTGTTTGTTATGGAAAAAAGATCGAGAATTATATTTATTGAAAAGAGAGAATGTGTGTTTTTAAAAAAAGGAACTTATGGTGGATTAAAATGAGGGTATAATAAAAAAAATTATTTCGGAACTCACTTCATTAATTTGAATGCAATATTCTAAAATGACAATTAAAAAGAAACGAAGTGAGTAATAAACTAAAAGTTTGGCTTGAATTTAGAAGAATAAGTCTAACGGAAGCATGGAAAATGAAAGATATTTTTTAACAACCAAACGATTTGTCTCAAGTGGTTAATAAAACTCATCAAAGAACGAATCATTTAGAGGAACTCGAGTTTGATTCTTGGATGAAACAATTTTTGGTACAACTTTACTTACCTTTGGACTGGACTCTGGATTACTAAGGTCTCCCTCTCTTGATAATCGGAGGATTTAAAAAAATTACCTATAAAGAATAATATAACACAAAAAAAAACTATTTTTTAAGGAATAGACACACACAAACTATTGATAAGTAATATCTAAGGAATGTCCTCGTGAGCTTAACTCAATTGGTAGAAACAATACATAACTATATGTAAATTTTGGGGTTCAAACCCCAGCCAAAAAAAAAAAGTTAATATCTAAGGAATAATATGATTTGTTATTTTGTTTCATTTGATAAAAGTTTGGACTTTTGGCTAGTTGGGGTCATTAGATTTTCTATAATGGATTTTCTATAATGAACTGTTTAGTTGATGAATTTTATATGGTGTCCTAGTCCTAAAACTAGGAGTTTCTTTGAAGTTGTTTTAGAAATTTCCCCAAAAAGACCCGCAACACACACAATATGGGTTCAATCAAGACGTTTGAAATCGAGTGTATGAGCAGAGGAAAAGTTCTAAAGTGATTATTTTGTTTTTAAAATTTGATTTTATGTTAAAAAGAACGTAACAAAGGGCTATGAATTGCAGAATACGTGAAAGAGAAGGACACATCATTTGTGACATACTTGACTTAAAATCTCAAAGTGTACACTATGGTCAAGACATGTCATACAATAAAGATGACTTTTTTTTCTTGATTTCTGCTTTACCCCAGAACAATTCGCTCCCACCCAGCTGAAAATATCATATTGCCCCTACGTTAGTTAAGTCACGCTGCGTGACTTAACTAACGCACGTTGTAATGTATGCGTGACTTAAGTAGCGTTGCGTGAGTTAACTCACGCAGCGTAACTTAAGTCATTCATCAGCAAAACAGAGACACGATGCCTCATTTTTCCAACTTCTCCAAACACGAAATTGTTCCCTCCAAGTGCGACTTTCACCATTCTTGCGCCATTCAAAGCCAATTTCTCCCACAATATCAAGTAAGTGATGATTATCCTACTTCATTGCATTTTTCTGGTTGAAATTTTCAAATTTTATAAGAAATTTAACATTTTTAGGTTTATATAAATTTTGCTTGCATGTTAGTTTTTATGATTGTTAGTGATAAATTAAGTTAGGAATAGTATATTAGATGTTGTTTAGAATGAAATGTGGTAGTTATAGGGTTTTGAAATTGTTTGATTTGAAGTTGATTGAAATATGGACTCTAGGTGTTTGTTAAAATGTCTCAATGAATTTTCTTTTGATTTTTTCAATGTTAATGATGAAATTGGTTAGAAATATGTTT
>Ga0228710_1009671_pt1 | contig 13251 bp, 7 predicted proteins | sample MedpolnodulmetaG_FD_177995 | JGI IMG/M metagenome (GOLD analysis project Ga0228710, IMG submission 177995) | Root nodule microbial communities from Medicago polymorpha collected in Santa Monica, California, United States - pink nodules | ecosystem: Host-associated > Plants > Roots > Nodule...
AAGAAGGTAAACCATCTTTGGTGGAGTTTGTTTGGAAACTTATGGTACAAGGGGAACTTGTGAATGCACTTGATCAAAGACTAAGGGATAAAGGTGAATATAGTGTGCAAGAATTGGAGAGAGTTCTTCATTTGGGTTTGTTGTGTGCTTATCCTGAACCAAAATCTAGGCCAACAATGAGACAAGTGGTGAATATTTTAGAGGGGAAGAATGAAGGAGTTGAAGAGTTAGAGATTGAAAATATGGATAGTTATTTGCTCCAACAATTGAAATCAAGGGATATATTGGCTGAGTATTCTCAGTATTTTAGCTATGCATCACATCCAACTTTTCAAGATATTGGTGGTCACTTTTCCTCAACATCTTTCACTTGGTCTGGATCTTTAGTTCAGGGTAGGTGGTATTATTGCTTAAGGTGGTTTCTAGTTAATTACTATTAGTTGCTAGGTGGTTATATTAGTTACCTTAGAAGTTAGAATGACTATATAGATTGCATTCTACACATTTTTCTTTATTTTAAAAAAAAAGTAACCTGAAAATCAATCAATTTCATTCTATCAACTCCGAAGTTTTTATTTCTCTCAATTTGTGATTCTCTTTGTTGAGCTCTACCATGCTTCTCAATATTGTATTAGAGTCATGACATCCATCATGAACCCTATAACGTGACCTTTATATATACGTTTTTATGAGCTTTTAAAACTTAGAGCAAAAGTATCTATCTACAAAAAGTAGGTTGACATTCATATTTTTTAGTTGATAATTTACATATAAGTATAATTCAATCACAACAACAACAAAACCTTATCTCATTAAGTGAGGTCGGCTACATCACTACAAGAAAAATTGCTATTTGACAGGGACATGAAACCCCTGACAAATTTTCCAGAGAAAATACCAAGGAAACCCTTGACAAATAGACATCAAAAAATGCGGGGACCACTTACCATAACACAGGGGTTTGCCCCTGGCAAAAGGAAACAACCCCTGGTAAATTGCAAGCGGGAAAATTGAAATTCAAATAGAGAGACAGCGCACATGGGAATGGCAGAGTGTGCATATACTTTTTTTAACTTTTTCACTAAGTGGGGTCGGCTATACGGATCAAATGACGCTATAGTGTTCTATCAAAAACCATATTTGGATCCAACTCATTGACCTCTAAATCTTTTTTAATGGTTTCTCGAATGGTTTTCTTAGGTCTTCATCTACCTCTTTTAACCCGACTCTCCTCCATTTGATCTACTCTTCTTACAACGACATCTACGGGTCTTCTCTCTACATGTCCAAACCATCTAAGCCTATTTTCTACCAACTTTTCTACTATAGGTGCTACCCCCACTCTCTCACTAATGGTGTCATTCCTAATCCTATCTTGTCTAGTCTTACCACTCATCCAACACAACATCCTCATCTTCACTACACTTACTTTACTCTCGTGTTGGCTCTTAACTGCCCAACACTCTGTACCATACAACATTGCTGGTCTGACTGCTGTCTGATATAACTTTCCTTTCAGCTTAAGTGGTACTGTCCGATATAAGTATAATCTAATCAATATGATTTTGTTTTTGTAATTTCTCTAACACACATAGCATTGGTAAAAAAATTAATATGTTTAACTCATAATTTCTTTTATCGAAAAAATAATTCTTAAAATTTGTTAATTAGTATTACATTACCTATCAAAAACTAGTTGGAATGATGTGCTAAAGGCAAAATATGGGTAAGGTGGGGTTTCCTCTCCAACTCTCCACAAAAAAGGTTTGTAATTGGTGGAAGGACTTATGTGCACCGATAAGGTGAGAGGGAAGACTAAAATTGGTTCTCTAAGTTTATAAAGAAAAGAAAAAGAAAATGGCGATCATACATCCTTTTGGTCGGGATGATGTTTGGTTGTTGGACAAGCCGTTTAGAGAAACTTTCTCAAGATTATTTTCCTTATCCGTCCAAAAAACCTGTAATATCAGTGAGATGGGACTCGAGGTGGAAGGGTTTTGGAGTTGGGATTTGAAGTGGAAGAGGAACTTCTTTGAATAGAAAAAAGATTTATTTCAAGAGTTATGGGGCCGAATTGAGGGGGTTTTAATTGGCCGTGAAGATGACCGTTGGCTTTGGGTGCTTGACCATTCCGCAGTTTTTTCGGTTAAATCGGTATATATGGCTCTTGACAAAACTTCTTACCAGAATGTATTTTATCTACTGCGTCTGGAAGGAGTTTGAAAACTAATTAGAAAAGTTTTGCTTTACCTAAAGTTCAAACTTTTGCTTGGCAACTTTTTCTCGGGATACCTCCAACAAGAGAAAATCTTTTAAAAAGAAGAATCCTTAGACCATTTACAATGGTTTCAACACTCGACACACACTTTTTCTTTTTCCAACACTTCACATCATTTTCTCTCTCTTTTCCACCTAATAATTCAACATTCATTCAACTTTTACACGCTCCAATGATTTTTTTTTAAAACATTCAACACTCTCCCCCACCACTTTTTGTTTCATATTCTTATTTAATTTTATATTTTTGTTTTTATGATTACATAAAATTACAATTATCGATTATAATTAAATTAAAATAATAAACACTTAACAATTTATCTTTTAGATTTTTGTAAAAACAAAATTTATTTAAACAATTTATTTTTGATAATTGTTGGATTTTGGTAGTTAAATGGGTAATTAGAAGAATTCTTGGTGTTGAAAGGATTATTATTGGGATTCATTTTACTAAAAAAAAGATTAAAACTTAAAAAGAAATGAAACAAAATTCTATTTATAGATAAAAAAATCATTTGCAATAAAATAATTGAGTTCAAATAATTAAGATGAGATAAATCCAGCGAGCGTCGCGTGGCTTTGTCCCACCTATGCAGATTTCAACATTTTGAGTTATTTCAACATCTCTCTTTTCTACCTACTTTTCCTCAACTTTTAATACACCATTGAATGCTTTTTAACCGTTGAAAATGACATTCAAAGTGGAGTCTTTTATCATATACCCATTCATTTACGTTCCTTTACCAACCCATGTGACGTGCTCTCCAATTCCATCCAAATTTTGCAAAAATATGACCCAACACCTCAAAAGTGCTCTCTTTGTAACCTATCATTTTTCATCAAAATATATTCTCATAAGTTTATTATTATGCTCAATAATTCTGGTACTATTGTTTTATGTCTTATGAGTTGTTTGAATTGACAATTTATCATCAAAATGCGCAAACAAAGAAGCTAAGAGCCACGAAACTTATTGAGAATAATAGCTGAATAAGGGAAACATTGATAAGTATGACAGAGAACCTAATTAATGAAAAACTGGTCTTCTTAGGGAGCCACGAAAAAGAATAGGTTAATAAACGGAGTAGTATAATTTCTAATTACACCCCATGTGTTTCTGGTTACACTTCAAAATAACAAAATTACCTTTAAATAAAAATTAATTTTCAAATTCACCTGCATTCACCCATAAAACTAGTGCTCTTCCTTCTTTCCTCCTCCAAAACACAGAAAACCTCTTCCTTCTTTGATCTTCAAAAACCATACTTCTTCAAGTAAGATGGAGAAGACTTGATTCTATTGTAATTGAAATTGAGTGAAACGAAACTTAGAGGGAAAAAAAGGACTTGCTTTAACAATGGAAAAGACTTGATTCTACTATAATTTAATTAAACTCGGTTTAAGTAGGTCATGTAAACTAAGTTTAAGTGTACATAACTTAGTTTGAGTATGTCATGTAAACTGAGTGTAAGTGTACATACTTAAACTCAATTTAAGTAGGTAATGTAAATTTAGTTTAAGTATGTAATGTAAACTGAGTTTAACTGTACATACAATCTTATTTTAAGTATGTACATGTTTTCCACGACTCAAAGCCATTGCACCTTAAAGGCATCAACAGCTTGGGGGGGCAACTGTACTAAACCAGTCACAAGACCAACCGTACGTTGACACATGGTATAACTTACACCGCCTTAGAGCTCTGCACCTAAGGGAACACGCCAGCTTAAGTTCACCGCGCCACAAAGAAGCGCACCCTCGCGCGAGGATCTCCCTACATGTGTCCTCTAACCATCCCTATCACACACCGTGAAACCCGAAATCGGTTATCACCAACGCGCGCCTATATAAGAGTGAACTTGTTTCACTCTCATGGTATGGTTCACTTTTCACAACACTGTCTTCACACTCTTTCTCAGTTCCATTACTGACTTGAGCGTTAGAGTGCTAACGTGTCTGCAGACATCTTTCGGTCCACCGCAAAGATTCATCGCCAGCGTACTGAAAACCTTCACCGTCGCACCGGAGCACTTTTCGTCACCGTTGCCACTCATCCATCCATCCTTATGGGAAAGATCAAGAGACTTAACAACTTTTATATACTCCTTTCGTCCCTATATATAAGCATCCTTTTATTAGAGGCAAAGGGTGCTTATATATAGGGACGGAGGGAGTATAAAATAAGATAAGATAAGATAGTGGAAAAATACAGGGAATTTAAGTTTAATGAGAAAAATAAAAAATTTAAGTTCAATTAGTTAAAATAAATATAAATTAAAATATTAGCTTTTTTTTGTTGCAAAAATTATGGCCTAAATTGTAGATTTGATTCCTTAAATAATTTATGAGTTTCGTTTTGGTCCCCTAAATAATGAAACGTCCGTTTTGGTTCATTTACTCTATCTCCGTCTGCCAAAGTGGTACCTTCCGTCGGTATTTAACCATAAATGTCTAAGGTGGACTAACATTTTTAGTGGTCCACCATAGACCTTATATAAGAAAAGTTGTTTAAGAGACTTGACAATATTTATATACAAAATAAGAGAATCCAATGTTTGCACTAAAGTAATTAATGAGTTTTTCAGGGTGGTTGTAGTTTGGTGTTTTTTGTTTTTTTTTTCTGGAGTACCTCTGGTACACATAGCCCGGCGCCTGTTGACCCTCTCTTGTTAGTTTTTGTTACTCTATCTTTGTACTATTTGGAATTTAATCCCTCCTTGTTTATATATATATTATTACGGCCATTCAAAAAAAAAAAATGACGAATCCAATAATTTTTTGTCGGAGACTATACTTACCCTCACGATCAAATCCCAAGTTAGCAGGGCCATTTCTCCTAAGAATCAAATGGTTAAAAAAAATGGATCTTCACTCTAAAATAAATAATGAAATTATTAATGCCGATGAACCAAAAGATTCAAACTTTTCTCATGCAGAATTGAATTCATTTTAGGAATCAAGACACATGCACATAACACATTCAGCTTGTGTACTTTTCATATTTCACAGATTTAAAACCAATCCATAAAATCTTCTCTACTAACAGTTTCACTTCATTCACTTGAAAGAGAATGGCAAAAAAGTATGAGGGAGTTGCTATAGGAATTGATCTTGGCACAACTTACTCATGTGTTGGAGTATGGCAAGAGCAATGATCAAGGAAACAAAACAACACCTTCTTGTGTTGCTTTTACTGATTCTCAAAGATTGATTGGTCATGCTGCCAAAAATCAAGCTTCCTCTAACCCCACCAACACTATCTTTGGTAATTCTTTTTTATTTTTATTTTATGTTTCCAGCATTGTTTAATTTTTAGGTAGATCAAAAACATAAGTAACTTTTTTTTTTTTTACAAAAACAAGCTTAACTCATTTCATTCATCAAAATAGTCATAATACATGCTGGAATATGAAAGGGTGGTGAGTAGCATAAGACTATGTTGCTCTAGCTAACAAATGAGCAACATTGTTAGTTTGCCGTCAAATAAAACTTAACCTAAAGTTTGGTAAAGAAAATAACTTCATACCATCATTTAAAATAGCACCAAATTCGAACTTGTGAGTCGTGACAAGCTTACTTGAGATGCCGCCTAACACTAGCTTGATATCTAGTTCTATTTACTTGAGATGCCGCCTAACACTAGCTTGATATCTAGTTCTATCACCACTTGAGTGAAAACCAAATTCATAAGCCACAAAAGCACTTTCCTTAGACGCGATGCTTCGGCTTCTTGAGGTATTGGTTGACCTTTTTTCCACACCGTTTGAGCACGAATGAATTCACCTTTTCCGTTTCTAACAAACATACCAGCACTGAGACAATTTGTCTTTGAAGATCCGCGCATCCACATTACACTTAACTTCGCCTTTCACCGGAACTGTCCACCTATGTCCACTATTCTGACCCAAGATTGATCTATCTTCCTCGGATCCTTCTGTTGTTATTGTTCGGTTCCGCTGTTGCTGAAGCTCGTCCAGTTGTGACAGATCACTATTATCCTTTATATATTATTGTAATTGTTATTTCTTATGTTGTTACCTTTGAAAAACAAATTATATACATCACCATTTTAACTTTGCAGATGCAAAGAGGTTAATTGGAAGAAAGTATAGTGACTCCATAGTTCAGAATGATCAACTGTTGTGGCCCTTTAAGGTCATTGCTGGTGCTAATGACAAACCTACGATCCTTGTGAACTACAATGGTACGGAACATCACTTTGTTGCTGAAGAAATATCCTCTATGATTCTATCACAGATGCGAGAGCTTGCAGATGCATTTCTAGAGTCACCTGTTAAGAATGCAGTGATTACGGTGCCGGCGTATTTCAATGATTCACAGCGACGAGCCACCAAGGATGCTGGTGTCGTTGCTGGCCTCAATGTAATACGGATAATCAACGAACCAACTGCAGCTGCTCTTGCATATGGCATTCAAAAGAGAGCTAATTGTCATGAAGAGAGAAGGATTTTTATTTTTGACCTTGGTGGTGGAACTTTTGATGTGTCTCTTCTTACAGTTAAGAATAATATCTTCGAAGTCAAGGCCACTGCCGGAGACACTCACCTTGGTGGAGTGGACTTTGATAATCGAATGGTGAATCACTTTGTGAAGGAGTTTAAGAGGAAGAACAAAGTTGACATTAGTGGGAACTCAAAAGCCTTAAGGAGATTGAGAACTACCTGCGAGAGGGCAAAAAGGACACTTTCATACGATACTGAGGCTACAATTGACATAGATGCCATATGTGAGGGTATTGACTTCTGCTCATCTATCACTCGTGCCAAGTTTGAGCAACTGAATATGGACCTCTTTGAAAAGTGTATGGAGACCGTTGAAAGTTGTTTGACCGATGCTAAGATGGACAAGAGTAGTGTAGATGATATTGTACTTGTTGGTGGCTCGTCTAGGATTCCCAAAGTGAAGCAGCTATTGCAGGAGTTTTTCAAGGGCAAGGAGTTATGCAAGAGCATCAACCCTGATGAGGCTGTTGCTTATGGTGCCGCTGTTCAGGCTGCTTTGTTGAGTGAAGGCATTAAGACTGTTCCGAAAGTGATGCTGCAAGATGTTATACCTTTGTCTCTTGGTATCTCAATAAATGGAGATCTCATGCATGTTGTGATTCCTAGGAACACTTGTATTCCTGTCAAGAAGACAAACATATATTTTACTGGTTATGATAACCAAACTAGAGTCCGAATTGATGTTTATGAGGGCGAGAGAATGATAGCTAGTGAAAACAACTTGCTTGGTTTCTTTCGTCTTTCAGTTCCTTGTGTCTCCTTCCTGTCCAAGTATGCTTTGCTATAGATGCTGACGGTATATTAAACGTCTCTGCAGAGGAAGAAACCAGTAGTAATAAGAAAGATATTACAATAACAAATGAAAATGGAAGACTATCAAGGGAAGAAATTGATAGAATGATCCAGGAAGCTGAGAATTTCAAGGCTGAAGATATGAAGTTCAAAAAGAAAGTTAAAGCAATCAATGCTTTGGATGACTATCTTTACCATGTGAGGAAAATAATGAAGGATAATAGTGTTAGTTCCATGCTGACATCTGTAGACAAAATTTTGATAGATTCTGCAATGATAAAGGGGAAATGTTTGATTGATGGCAACCAGAAAGAAGATACATCTGTGTTTGTGGACATTTTGAAGGAGCTTGAGAGCATCTTTGGATCTGCTTTGAATAAGATCAACAAAGGTTACACTGATGAGGAAAGTGATTCTGATTCTTAATGATGAATTTTTGTTATTTAATTTGCTTCCTCGTGTTTAATGTTGGACCTTATTTTACTTCTCTTATGATGTTTTGATAAATTATGCTATATTTGGTACCAAGTTCTTTTAATCTTGTTATTGTTTAATTGAGTAGACTTCAAGTTGTGATTGAAAAATAAATGAAAATCATTGACATAACCTTTCAAATTGTGAGTCTTATTCTTATATGCTCATAATAAACTGATTGAGCAATTACCAAACAGGACATGCTTTCATAGGAAAAATTAATCCCCTTTTTTTTGGTACAAAAATTAATCACTTGTTTTATGAAGTAGGAAAAATAAATCGTGTCCGTGTCTACTTCAGTGTATTATAATATGAGTTCCCTTTAGGAAGATATTAAGTCCAAGTCCTAGTACAATTTCACCAACCAATTAAGTTCCACAGCTTCAGATTTATTTGAAACTAAAAGCTTCCTGACATAACAACTAGGCTTGTGAAATATGATTGAATGCAGCATGAAAGTCACATATTGGTAAAGTGATATATATTTAGTCAAGTGAGTACAACTGCGATAGTAGCTGCATGGATATTTGATATGCAGGGTCACATGTTCGAACCCAGGATTCCCCACCTCTCAACACTTAGTGTGTGTGTGTGAGTTCGCCACTAAGCTCATGGAATTGTCTGTTTCGGATTTCTACATGGAATGCACATTGTGTTGTGAGAAATGCTAGCAACACTCACTTTTGAACACTTTCTCTAACACTCACTCTTTTATTGGTTTAAATCATTGTGAGTGTACACTTTGGAAATAGAACTCACACAAAGTGGTGGGACATGCATGAATTTCATCCAATAAAAGAGTGAGTGTTAGAGAGAGTGTTTAAAAGAGAGTGTTGCTAGCATTCCTCTTGTATGTAATAGTATAATTTTGCTAATTCTAACCATACCAATGTTAATTCAATGTCAAGCCTTGACTTTTATAACAAGTAACAAAATGAGCCTCCCACTCTACTTAAATTTGAGTAGAAAAGACTGCCAAATTCAGTTTAGACAGAAAAACAGAGTCATTCTACTTTCCATATCATTTCAAAATTCCCAAAAATAAGGAAATCAATCAAATTTGGAGAGAAAAAGAAATTCAGAAATACCACCAAACTAGATACTAAGATCTTCTGGATAGTCTGTTTATTATATAAGAAAAGAGTTGTATATGAATAAAAACCAATTTGTCCAGTAACCAACCAACCCTTGTACCAGAAGTATAATAGTGTTGTTTGCCATGGTTGAAAGCTGTGCTCCATTAAGGTGGATATAAGTAGTGTTTGATTCTTTAAAAAAAAAAGTAGTGTTTGATTTATTTTTTTTACACTCTTTAATTCTTATGTTTTATAAAAAAAAAATGAATTTATCCTTTTAAAAAAATGAATTTATAAACCAATAAAAATAAATTTATAACTTTAGATAAAATGAAATAATTATCCAAAATGAGAATTGAGATATCTGGTTTTAAATAAAATTAAAAGGATAATTTGGTCATTGCACATTTAAAATCAATTTTGATTCAAACTATCCAAACAACATAACTCATAAGAATCACTTTTAAGTGAGTGTATCCAAACATAAATCAATTCACATTAAACTCACTTTTAACTAAAATCAATTTTTTCAAACTCAATTCTATCAAAATCAATTTTCTCCGCCGCCGAACCAAACACATACTAAAAATGTGAGGTGCTCAAAAATTACACCAATAAAACAAAATATGCATAAGCTCCTAAATATAATGTGGCATAGTCAGAACCACTTCATATAGGCTGAACAACCCAAAATCAGTTGCTTCAAAATTGTTCATGAGATAAATGCTCTTACATGTTAAGTTACAAAAATCAATTAACATGTTAATGCCCATAAACCATGTGGCAAACAAGTACAACAAACAAAGACAGCGCTCAAATTGAACAACACTCAAAACAAGGCAAGTTCTATAATATGGTGGTCCACCGCCGACCACCATGATAATGGGGTCCATAGTACACCAGTATTTGAAAGTTGCTCAAAACTCCAATAATAACTGATGTCGATCTTCACAAGAAGTTTACGAGAGAGTGACCTAACAGTGTAAATAGATATAAACTCTTCAAAACTCAATTTATATTTGTTTTCCTTACCTTTTATCAAATCAGTATCAAAGAGTACCATGAACTTCTACTTCTGAAGGGCAGTGTCAATCTTTGCTAGTATTTTGAGATTTTTCAAGTATCAATCCACAGCGGACCATCTATCACGGATACACTATAGAAATTTGTCCGAAAACAAAAGATAAAAACAGAAAAGCACAAGATCTAGAGCCATAATCATTCGACAGCATTGCTCAAAGGAACATGAATATCCTTATAATGACAAAAATAAGGAACATGAGCTCCAATAATAATTGATGTCGATCTTCACAAGAAGTTTATGAGAGAGTGACCTAACAGTGTAAATAGATATAAACTCTTCAAAACTCAATTTATATTTGTTTTCCTTACCTTTTATCAAATCAGTATCAAAGAGTACCATGAACTTCTACTTCTGAAGGGCAGTGTCAATCTTTGCTAGTATTTTGAGATTTTTCAAGTATCAATCCACAGCGGACCATCTATCACGGATACACTATAGAAATTTGTCCGAAAACAAAAGATAAAAACAGAAAAGCACAAGATCTAGAGCCATAATCATTCGACAGCATTGCTCAAAGGAACATGAATATCCTTATAATGACAAACATAAGGAACATCAGCTCCACAATACTTCCCAGTCCACTCTCCCTCAGCAATACAACTAGCATCCCAAATAGAAGCATACAAATACATAGCCTTTTCAGGAAACATATCACCTTCTTTCCTCTCATCCTTCCTCAACAACTTCCCATCAATCCACCACTCAATCAACCCATCACCCCACTTGATTCCATACTCATGAAACCCATCAGAAGAATCAAAACCAAGTTGGTGAATGTTTTCATTGTTTCCATTACCTGTTAAGAAGCATGGTTGAGTTCAACTAATTAACAGAAAATAAACTGAGAAAAAGATGAATTATTCAGAAATAATATAACCAAGAATAATGATACAATTAGGGTACGATTCACCTTTATATAATGATCTATAACTAACATAACAAACTTCCACCTAATCATAACTAACTTCCAAGGTCTGTTGGCAAAACATATTTTTGACCTTATAGCTTATAACTCATATGACTACAAAAGACTTGTTTGATAACTGTCATTTTCTCACAAGCTTTTAATTTATTTTTACCAGCATATACATAGGTCTGTTTTTGAGTTTATAGCTTATCTTATAAGCTCATATGACTAAAAAAAACTCGTTTGGTAATAGTCACTTTCTCACAAGCTTTTAGTGTTTTTTGATAAGTTAATTCAAGTAGCTTATCACTTTTTATCTCAATTTTACCCCTGCAATCTTAATTAAAAAAACTAAATATTAATTAAATGCACATTTTTATCATGTCATTTCATATTTATAAGTTACTTCAACCGCTAATTTTACTAAACACTACAAATTCAATCAGCTAAATTATCTGTTATCAGCTATAAGCTAGCTTATTTATAAGTCATCTGCTATAAATTCATCCGCTATAACCTAAATTATCAATTATCCGCTATATTTCACCAAAGCCATATTGTTTTTTGATAAACTAATTCAAATAACTTATAACTTATCAATTTTCCTCTCAACTTTATTGAATATATAACCTAATAGGAAAAAAAAATCAATATTAATTGAACTTACCATTTTTAAGTCAATTCGTATTTATAAGCTAGTTCAACTCCTAATTTTATCAAATACTGCAAATTTAATCAACTAGCTTATTATCTTAAATCAATTCTAACAAATCTCTAACTATAACGAACATTACCGTTAGAATAGTAGTTGGTTTGAACGATGGTACTATCTTTCCCGAGAAACTCAAAATCAATTTCATCTTGTGATTTATCACCTTCGAGTGAGGAAAGGTAGAAGTTGAAGTTGAGGCCATCTGTGTTCCCTTTTGGAGTTTGAATTTTGGCGGTGAAGGTTCCGTATAGGAAACGGGTTGTGGATCGCCACCGTGCACCGCCGCGGTGGTCGTAGGTGAGGGTGATGGTGTTGGAGATAGGACAGTGGTTACATGCTTCTGGAGTGTAGTCGATTGCGATTTGCTTCAATGGTTGGGTTTGGTGAAGCGATTGATCCGCCATTGTAGAGTGATGAAGAGAGTGAAAGAATAGAAAAGTCAATGAAAGGAAGGGAAATGCGTTAATCATATGGTTTCAAAGAATCGTATGTTTGATTTCATTGAGATTGGAAATGAATGATAGAAAGAGGTTGTTTTCTTTATTTTTTTAGTCCAAATACCTTCGGTTACGTTTGTTTTAGATAGGTCCTTTAAGTGTTTCGAGTTGGTTTCGGATCGGTCATTTCTATCAACCTCTGTTAAGTCAACGTCGTTCTGTCCGTTAAGCCAAAACTTATATGTCCGTTACGTGCGTGAGGTGGTTCTCTCTGACACTTGGCATCAATTTTTTCCCCAATCAGATCAACTTTGGCTTAATGGACAGATCAATTTTGGCTTAACGAAGGTTGATAAAAATGACCTATCTGAAACAAACTCGAAACTTAAAGGACCTATCTGAAACCTTAGAAACTTAAAGGATCTATCTGAAACAAACATGAAACTTAAATAATCTGGGGAGGTATGTAGCCTATTTTTTAATGATAAATCTGACATTTTCCTATTTATCCTCTATTTTATACTGATTTCGTTTCTCAAGACATGTATTTTGAAACACTGATCAACCATATTCTCATGTTTCTTTATTGTCTTAAGACTCTAAAAGCTATTCTCATGTTTTGATTGTCTTGTCTAACCTCATTTGTTCCAATATCAAACTTCATTTTTTGATGCTTCGTTTGATATTTGAAATATGATTAAATAATAATGTTGTTCAATTATAATAGGAACTCAAATAAAATAGAGTCTAGACTTGAGATTGATTAGGATTCCATCATTAGATCATTTCAACAATCCCAAGACTAGAACAGTATACTCATACATGATCATAGTAGACAAGGGGTTATAAGATAAAGACATAAAAGTAAATGACTGAATAAAAACAAAACCATAAAGAACTTGAAATAAAAAATTTTGAAAATGTAAAAAACATAAAAAAAAAAAAAAAAAAAAAAAATAAAATAACAAA
>Ga0228710_1009674_pt1 | contig 13248 bp, 3 predicted proteins | sample MedpolnodulmetaG_FD_177995 | JGI IMG/M metagenome (GOLD analysis project Ga0228710, IMG submission 177995) | Root nodule microbial communities from Medicago polymorpha collected in Santa Monica, California, United States - pink nodules | ecosystem: Host-associated > Plants > Roots > Nodule...
TATTCAATATTTATTTATTCAATACATAATCATAAACATAAAATAAATGCAAATATAATTACAAATAAAAAACAAAATTAATAAATATAACTCTCGTTTTATTAATATCATTCAAACATTATAATAATTTATTTGAATTCACTAATCTACTTATTATCTTTTTACCCTCTTGGGGTAAAAAGTTATTTTTACCCTCTTCGGTATATAGCAATAGCTCTTGCGAAAAATAGTGACTAGTCATGTTGGGAAAAAAGACATCAAGATCCCTTGAGGTAAATTTGAATTTGGTTCTTTTTATACCCCCATGATGACTCTTTTTACCCACGGTGAAAAGATTTTGGGAGTAAAAGAAAGCAAACCTAATTTTACCTCAAGAGATGATGTCTTTTTTCCCAACTCGACCGACCACTATTTCCCCCAAGAGCTACTACTATATATCTAAAGGGGTATAAAGAGCCTATAGACTATAGAAGCAAAAAAGAAGAAGAGAAAGAGGGGGAGAGAGTGAGAGGAGATAATGTGAGGAAAAGAGGAAGTTTGTGATGGTATTTATATGTAAGAATGATAACCTAGTTTGTATCTACCATAAATGTGGTAAAAAAAACGTGTAAAAGTAGTTAAAAACGTGTAAATTGAATGTTGAAAACCTGACCAAAGACCAAAAAACGTTTGTTCTTCAGCTCTGACCACCGACCAACGTGAGTGAGTTAACTCGCGCACAGGCCAGTGGTGCGTGACTTAAGTCACGCAGAGTTTATAAGGTGCGTGAGTTAAGTCACGTAGCGTGATTTAACTCACGCAGAGGTGTATTTAGAAATCATGTTGGGCGCGAGCAAAATGTGCTGAGGGAAGAGCATAAATCATAGATGTAGGAGCCATCAATTTTAATTTTCATCAATTACAGGGCAACTAGTATTAGTATTAATTTGAACAAAGACATGATTTTATTTTATATAAAGTATTGCATATGCAAGAGGACAATTTATCTTCTTCCCAATCGAAGTCATTATTTTTGATAGAATAGAACATAGAAAAACTTAATAGAAAAAATCCAACGATACCATGATTGTTTATTGATAATAACGATAACGATTAATAAAACCAAACATTAGAGTAAGTGAGAAAGCAATGATATCATAATATCCTAATAGCATATGATTACGTGCACATAATAAGCAAGGCACCCAAATAGTAGGTCCCACTCACCCCTCAAAACGGATAAAGTAAACAGAATCTCTCATCACCTCAATTCCTTACCTCCCATTCCTTCCCTAATCCAAAACTTATTCACCACGTGTCGCCCGATCATTGCTTCGGAAACAGGTTCGGCAACTAGCCACGTCACATTCGCGGTTTTTCTCTCAACAACCCCTCATAAACCACTTCACGCCACTCTTATTACAATTTTTCTTTTCTTCTTCTTCTTTCACTCACTTTCATACTTTTCAATTTTCAGCCTTCGCTTGTAACAAGAGGCGTTCGGTGATCGATGATCGGTTTGATTCTCCTTCTGCAACTTCACCGATCATGTCACGGTAACGGTTACTTCAACTGAATCACTTTTCGTTTTCATTTTTTCAAATTAATTCTAGATTTTTGAGTTTCTGCGTTTAGATTATCCTAATTTTTTTCGGTTATTTAGCTTTTTTTTTTCTTTCTGAAGTTGTTTGTGTGTTTTTTTATGAGGATGAATCAGTTTGAAATATTATGTTAATTTGAATTATTTTTAAGCTCTCAACATTTTTTAACTATTGTTTGAAATTAATGTTTAAATTTTGGAGTTTCTGCAGTTTTATGTTATTTTTTATTTTATTTTTTCATTTTATGCGTTTTTTTGTTTTAATTTTTAAATTCTTGTTTGAAATTAATTTCTAAATTTTGGAGTCTATGTGGTTCGATTATTATATTTTGATGATAATCATCTTTCGTAAGCTATGTTAAAGAATTATTTAAGAGTTATTATTGTGTTCACAAGCTATGTTAGATAATTATTTGTTGAAAACAGCTTATAGTTATTTTTGTAATTTTATCTAATCACTTATAATAAGTTCTTCTTCCAATGTAATAAGTCTAAATAAGCTCTTCTAAGTGTTCTCTCGTTGTTTATGCAAATTGAACTGTTACTTGTTTCAAGAGGTGTAATTTTCTGAATGATCAATTTGGCTGATGAAATATAATCTTTTTCTTTGACAGGGTGAAATTAGTTTCATATATTCATTTTTGGTTATTGAATGGATGATGGTGGTGTTCTGCTTCGATTTTAGTAACATATTTTGATTACTAGAATATTTTGTCGATGGGTGGTGCGTGTTCTAGGAAGCAAGAGCGGGATAATGAAGATGTTCTTACTAGAGGATTTTCAAGGAAATATTGCAAATGTGGGAGTTTGAAATGGTGGACATCGTCGTTTTCTTATCCATCCATGGATTTACGCGTACAAAAAGGAGAATGTTTGTCACTGTTGGACTTGTGCGTCCAGAAAATAAGTGAGGTATTGTTTAACGATCAATAAGTTTCCTTTGTCCATACACTTCATATTTTCGTCTAAGTCACACTGCAATCTTTATTCAACAGGATCTTGATAGACATAACACATTTTCTATGCTGCCACGGGATATAAGTCAGCAAATTTTAAATAATTTGGTCTACTCTCAACGTCTTACTAGTGATTCTTTTGAAGCATTTCGAGATTGTGCTCTCCAGGTAAATCATATAGGCTCTGTTTGGCAATGCCACATTTTGAGCGTGTGATTTATAGCTTATAGCTTATAAGTTCATATGACAAAATAAAAAAGACTTGTTTGGTATTATTTTTCTCTCACGAGCTTATAACTTATTTTTACTAGCTTTTAACTTATCATTTTCTCTCTCAATTTTACCCGTCATAATACCTGGAAAAAAAAATTAATATTAATTAAACATATTTTTTTATGTCATTCTATATTTATAAGTTTGTTCAACCATTATTTTTACCAAACACTACAAATTCAATAAGCTAGCTTATCAGCTATAAGCTAGCTTATCAGCTATGCGTTTTTTTACCAAACAAAGTCATAAGGTCAATTATGAACTTGGCTCATTCATGTATCTTTGATCTAAGTGGTTAGTTTTATTTATCTCTTATTTGCCAGGATCTATACTTGGGAGAATATGCCGGTGTTGATGATTCTTGGATGGATGTCATTTCATCTCAGGGTTCATCCTTACTCTCGGTAGATCTTTCTGCGTCTGATGTCACTGATTTTGGATTGACTTACCTTAAAGATTGTCAAAGTCTCATTTCCTTAAATCTTAATTACTGTGACCAAATTTCAGATCATGGACTGCAGTGTATCAGTGGTATTCTTTCTTTTCCTGCATTTTTGTCTTTGTTATTGAATAACAATCATTTATTTCTTATATGTGCACTTGTGTTTTGGTCCCTTGGCCTCTTTGTTGTTTATTTTTTTCATCAAAAACTTGAAGAATAATTTTGTTTTTGTAATTTTAAAAATAATCATTTAATTCTAATAACTTTCACTCTTCTTGATAATATACTTTTAAAATTAATCTAGCATCTCATGCTGTCGGTTAATAAATAGAAATAGTTTTTCATGACAATAGCTACAATGTCTTAGAGACCTTTGAAAAAAAATCTTGGAAAATGAATTCTCTTTTTAGAACATCTACCATTCAAGTGGTTGATTAGATCATCAATTGTTTAATCCTTTATTACATTTGATATTATTATGCACTTGGATTTAGAAGTAAATGGTCTCTCTTTGAATTTAATTCATGATAGAGCATTACGCCATCGTTTTATCTGTGTCTGACCTTGCTTTGTGAGAAAAGGCTTGGTTGTTTTACTTGTTATTGTTGTATCACCATGTATTTGGGATGGTTAATTTCCCAATTTGGAAATATTTTAACAAAAATTCTTCGCATAGTTTTCTCTATTTTTTAGATATTTATTCATTGTTGGCACACCTATTTCTATTTAATTTTTCAGTGATATGGAAAACAGCCATATTGAAATCTTATGCAGATTATCTTGATGAAATATGACCTTTAAACTTTGTTCTAATTTAACTGTAATCAATATATCATGTTCGAAGAATGAAATTCTGGATAGTGAAGTTGACATGATTATTTTTCCATCACCATGAAGGTGCTTTCGACACACCTACCCATCCATTAATCCAATTTAACATAATGAAATCTCCATAGTAAGGTGAAATAGTTTTTTTGCATTCAATGAATAACATCGAGGTCAAGTTTACCTCTCTGCAAAGCCTTTTTGTTACATAACATTGTTCAAAATTTTCTCATCTTGCTCATATGATATTACTTATGTCTAGAAGCTTTGTCCCTAGGTTGCTTTTACTGATGGTTTACAATATCTGTAATGAAATATTCCAGGTCTGTCAAATTTGACAAGTTTGAGTTTTAGAAGAAATGATTCAATATCTGCTCAAGGAATGAGTGCCTTCTCTGGTCTTGTTAACTTGGTCAAGTTGGATTTGGAGAGATGTCCTGGGATTCATGGAGGCACTGTTCATTTTCAAGGTTGGTTATAAAGTGTAACTTTGTGTAAACAAAAAAGTTTTACTAACCAATGTTCTTTGGTGAACTTCAACTACTACAGTTATTATACAACATTCAAAAGTTATGCTTGTGTGTAACTTTGTCTTAAAAAGTAAAGCTTTGGGTGTGTCTATAAACTAAGTAGAACTCAGATATAAGAGGATAACAAATTGATGAAGAAATTCTATAAAAGTATTTGTGCCGGTGCAGCATGGATAGAAAACCAAAATTTGATTTCTTCATAACTTCAATCAAACTATTTGGTCCATATTTTTCAGGTCTAACTAAGTTGGAATCTCTCAATATGAAGTGGTGTAATTGCATAACAGATTCCGATATGAAGCCTCTATCAGGTTTGTTGCATCTTGCATCCTTTTGATCACAATAGGCCAGAAATTTACCAATGCTTTGTTTTCGAGATTTTCTTCTATGTTGTTGGTGTATTTTCCACTAATGAATAGTTCCTATTCAGGTTATTGACTTCTTTTTAAGAACCCACTAATATTGCACCCAAGTTGAACGGCATTGAGTGAAAGTCTATGAAATGTTTGACTTCTCTAGAAAAAACAGATTGCGACAACTGTGTTTAACAACCATATACTTGTCTCTGTGCCAGACACATGGTTCAGTAACGAATCATACATCTATTTGATTCTATTTGCTTCCAGAACTTGCAGGCTTGACAAGTCTAGAGATTTCATGTATTAGACACATGGTTCAGTAACTAATCATACATCTATTTGATTCATTTTGCTTCCAGAACTTGCAAGCTTGACAAGTCTAGAGATTTCATGTAGTAAAGTCACTGATTTTGGCATCAGTTTTCTAAGAGGTATTGTATTGTACCTTGCCTTGCCTTATTGTGATGTTTCAGAGCAATAGTAACTATATGATTGTCTTACACTAGTTTATAGGTCATCGTGTTCATTAGTTTTTCTACTTTTATGTATTAATGCTTGTTTATGATATTTTCCTCTCTTGGAACGTGTAGCTTGAAAAAAAAAGGTTCAACCCTGAATCTTCAACTAAACTATCTATAAAAGCATTTCAAGAATATATATTGCTGTCTGCAACTTTCACTAATCATTTTTAAGAACAGATATTTGATTTTGAAGATCAATTTAGTTCTTTTTTTTTTATGTTTCAGTTAGATATTCAATCTTATTGCGCCTCAATTTATAACTGCGTAAGCTGTAATTGTGTAAAAGCCAGAAAGCAAATTCGAAATATCCATTCTTAGAAAATATTACTAAGGCAATGATTTGCCTATTACCTTCAAATCATTGGTGTGAATGCAGGAATGCACCTCTTACCTGTTAAAGCAAATTTTTCGTTGTTCAATAGTTTTCTTTTTCTCTTCCGTTTTCAATGTTGTCTTGGTTCATTCCAGGATTACAGAAGCTTGCCCTGTTAAATTTGGAAGGGTGCCTTGTAACATCTGCATGCTTGGATTCACTTTCAGGTTGAATTCCTTCATAGAATTTTAAGCTTATTCTGATTATTTTGTTATGCTTATATTAGTCATAATTTCCCTAAACTCTTGTTAGGATATAACTGCAGTTATCGCCTTATTGTCCTGTGAATGCTTTAAGCTTGCTCTTTTTTTCTTCCCCTTTCTTCACTGGTTGAGTTCTTTAATATTGAAGCTGAAACACTGTTTAATAGGATTTCATGAGCAAACTATTCCTAGCAGATTCTGATTTGAGAAGTGCACTACTCGTTGAACTTAAGTAAGAAAAGTATTGGGGGAGGAATCTGATTCTTGTCATAGAAATATTTGTGTGGATTTTGTTTATTATTCATTTAAATTAGTTTTCTCGGGTGGGAGAGTAGTGGGTCCAAACGCTTTTATAAAAGGAACCAAATTTTTGTTTCCAATATTGTCCATACAGTATTATCCTTTTTCTTTTTTTTATTAGCATTAGCTTTTTTATTTTATTTTTGAAATAAGAAACGTTAGTAATCGGCTGTTAGAAATGGTAGTCGGGGAAGTTGAACACACGACCTTTTATTTCTCCAACCCTTGCGTACTGTCTCGTCACTCTTGAGTCATTAAAATGGAGAGGTTTCAATTTTACAAGTATATTATTTTCAAACAACTGCTATACTTTAATATTATGATGAGTGTTTGTTGATTGGATGTACAAATTGTGACTTAATGATGTCTTTCTGGTATATAATAACTTAATGAGGATGTAATACCCATTGGAGTTTTGATTTAATATTGTTCTGTATTCTGCCAGAGCTTCCTGCACTGTCAAACTTGAATCTTAATAGATGCAATATTTCTGACAGAGGGTGTGATAGGTTTTCAAGTAAGTTCACAATTCTGAAGCTAATTCTTTCAGGGTATAATTACATAATTTACAGGGTGCTTATTGGGTTCTACATTTTGTTTTTGGCTCCGTAAAAGTTATTCCGGGAATGCTGATGGTAACATTTACCTTGGTTCCTTTACAGGACTGGAAAAGTTGAAAGTATTAAACTTGGGATTTAATGACATAGGAGATGCATGTTTAGCTCATTTGAAAGGTGATTGGAATGATAGATTCATGACTATAATCTTGCTTTCAGTTATTAATCTTGTATAACTTATTCTGTACAAACTGCTGGTAAATAAATAACGGAATAATGTAAAGTCAATTTGCTAGAGTAGAAAAAGATAGGCATTGTATTTGAAAATGGATGATTGTATTTTACGTACTTATGTATATTTTTAAGCAGGATTGACAAAATTGGAGAGCTTGAACCTTGATTCATGTAAGATTGGTGATGAAGGATTGGTGAACTTGGCAGGTAGATGCTTGAATTCATTCACTTTTCCTTTTCTTGTACGCTCTGTTTCAATGGAGAAAACGATAGGGGAAAAAGAAATTGACAGATTAGGTCAAGATTGCATGTTGTTGGAATGGATAGGCATAAGGAAATATTTCATTCTCTCGACTCGACTCTGCTTGTTTGGATGAATGGAAAATTGAGTAGAAAGCAATATAGAAATACGAATTGTCAGTTTTAACCTTATGGGAAGGAAAAAGAAGAATATGAAGGTAAAAATGACAAAATTCATATTTCTCCAATTCTCTTTAAACATGGAGAAAAGATTTTTGGGTGGGTCCCAGACAATAAATTTCTTTCTTTCATTATTTATCTAGTCTTCCAAACAAGAGAAATACGTACCTCTATTTCCCACCCATTTCTATTCTTATTTCTTCCTATCCCAAATCTATTAATCCAAACATAATGTATTGGTAGTGATGACTTCTTGGATGAAATATTTTCTTAAAAAAAAAAGAATTTAAGCTGGCACATTATCCTACTTGGCAGTTGGCACTATTGTTTGCATATGATCAATTTAAAGAATGATTTTATTGGTTGTCATTGCAAGTGAAAGTGTGGCTCATATTTTCTTCACAACGCTTTTAGGTCATAAGAAATTGATCTGCTTGGAATTGTCTGATACGGAGGTTGGAAACAATGGCCTAGAGCATTTATCAGGTTAGATTTGACACTTAATTATTATTTGCAAATTTGTATGCTCTGAAAGAGAAACTTCTGGGTAGATTCCTTGTGGAATGAATAGGTTTGGTTATCTCAGCCATTATGAGATGTACTTTCACATACTAAAATTATTTCTGATCAATTTTCCTATTGGGGCTCACCATTTGGCATTGATATCTGCTTCTCTCTCCCTGTTTTTTGGGTTGCATTTATCTTACCTGTTAAATTAAGCTTTATTCCTTGTTACTTTCTAATCACAAGTGCTGATGGTTATCATAAACTAATCTCTTGAAATGGTTGGCTCCTGAGTAATGAAAAGAACTTGTCAGGGAGAGATGGAACATTCTTTGAGTCGTAGAAGTTAGGTGATTCATACTCAGGACTATTTTTTGCATGAGATGTCTTTGCCATTGACTCCTTTTTTTTTTTTTTATTTTATTTCTTGTAGGACTGTCTAGTTTGGAGAAAATAAATCTGTCCTTCACTGTTGTTAGTGACAGTGGTTTAAGGAAATTGTGTGGACTCTCATCTCTGAAGTCTCTTAATTTGGATGCTTACCAAATTACTGATGCTGGACTGGCAACCCTTACAAGTATGTGTTCCCATGAAATATTTGCAATTCAAAGAATGGTTTCTTTATTTCTGTTTTTTTTTTTCTTTACATGAGATGTAGTCGTCTTCAATCCTTTTTTTTCAATGGCAAACGTTAGTAGTTAGTTGTTAGATAAATATTTACTCCCTTGTCCGGGTTTGAACCCATGACCTCCAACTCCTTCAGCCTTAGCTCAAACCAATTGAGCTACCCAACCAATCTGATTGTTTTGCTACTGATTTTTTATAATCCAACAATACCATAGCCTTTTCCCACAAAGAGGGGTTGGCTACATGAATTAAAACACTCCAGGATCATGTATAATGGTCGACTATTTAAAACCAATCTGTCTTGATGGTTTGACCTAGGAGGCTCCTGTTTCAAGGTATATAAAATCATATTTTCAGGAATGAAGTTCCTAGAAATACCTATTACACAGGTAATTTTACGCGTAGGTACAAACAATTTATGAGTCTGTTTGGTAAGTACATGATATTCTTAAGAATATTTTAAAAATTTATTAAGTTAAAAATGTGAAAAGAATGTGGTAAAATCAAGTGAGAGTGGGGTAAAATCAAGTGAGAGTGGGAGAAGTTATAGTTGGTTGAGTTTTAAAATAATTTCCGCTCCCATTGAAAGGTTAGATTCCCACACTTTATCACAGGAATAAAAGAGATTATGGATGAAGTATATTCCTGGGATAAATTATTTGAATTTTAAGCATAAATTGTTCAGGCTCTGGTTTTCTACGCTTCTGCTGAATTTTGCAGCATACATCATTTTGAATTTTCTGATGCAGGTTTGACTGGCCTCACTGACCTTGATTTGTTTGGCGCTAGGATCACAGATGTTGGGACAAATTATCTGAAAAGTATGCAACATGGCAGTGAAGTATTTGTTTACTGCCAAGTGATTATCTGTGGACATATTGACTACATTTATGTGGTTTTCTTATACCATTTGGCCTTTTACTTATTTTTGTTTGCTTTTATATAAAAAAAGCTGAAATATGTTGGTATGTTGTATGTTTCATCATGCATGAGCTTCATTTTATCCGAGTGTAATTGAATATGCTTGTCTCTTTTTTTGCAATGCTTGGTTTTGAAATATAGTTTACTTGATTCACTAAATTTTAATTTGTTTGACAACTGAAGTTTGTAATTTTTCGTCTTTAACTCCCTCTGTCCCAGTCAAATTTGTTAGTCTCATGTAAAACCATTAATGTCTTCTGACTGACAGCACAGTAGATTTGATGAATATGTAATGTCAAATAATTAAGCTCCAAATTCAATCTTAATAATTGTGGTCAGCCAAATTCTTTAAGATTAACTGCATGCTACAGCTGGTTCTTTGATTTATCCCATATGTCGGTGCTAATTTGAAGTCATTGTTTTCGCAAACTGTAATGTGAAACAGAATTCAAGAATCTGAGGTCCTTGGAAATATGCAGCGGTGGATTGACTGATGCTGGTGTGAAAAATATCAAAGAGCTTTCTTCTCTAATGTGCTTAAATTTATCACAGAACAGCAACCTTACGGACAAAACTGTGGAGTTAATTGCTGGTAATATTGTGGGCCTCCATTTTTGTTTGACAAACATGGTTTCATTTTGGTTGCTTTGTTTAGCCCTTGATCATGTTGAAAACCTAAATAGCCATGTGCGAATGTGAAAAAGAAGTTTTAGGGCTTGGATCATTGATGCTTTTCGTTTAAGGTGTGAAAGTCCTAAATGTGACAATTAGTTGGTTTTTCAAGTTGCTTCTAGTCAGAAAATGTATAGATTCATTCAAATTAGTCAGGATGTGAATTTTCCGGTTTTGCGAAAGGTAGATATGTTACCCTACCCAATATGAACTTAGCAAAAGACATCTAAATTCCACTCCAACTTATGCCAGGGTTGGTTTGTGATTGTCTTTGTTTCTCAATACATGCATGCAACGACAATGTGTCAGGAAACCATTGAGCCACCTGCTTTCTGCTGGTGTTTACCTGAGTTGTTTCCAAGTCCTTTTTAGCTGAGTTGTTAAAAGTTTAGTTTCTCCAGTACTTTGTGTAGGCCGTTGTCCCATTCAATGTTACACTTACATTGCTGGATGGTAGACATTTCTTATTCTTTAGGAAAAGGGGGGCTATCTAAATGGATGATGTTTTCTTTTACATAATGCTTTCTATTCGCTACACCATTTCCAATAGCTTAAAAGTATATATATATAGGTCCTGGAGAATCATACCTGCGATAAATTTCCCCTACATTTTATTGGTATTTTTCATAATAAAAAATTAACGGTTTGCATTTTTTGCCTTATGTGGAGTTGCCAAACTATATATCTTTGCACTCACATGTTTATGGTTTCAATTTCAGGGCTCACCGCATTGGTTTCTTTGAATCTTTCAAATACTCGCATCACCTCTGCTGGACTGCAGCATCTGAAAACTCTGAAAAACTTGAGATCTCTGACATTGGAGTCATGTAAGGTGACAGCAAACGATTTAAAGAAATTTAAATTAATTCACCTCCCAAACTTGGTAAGCTTTCGGCCAGAGTAGGTGGTTTGGGCCGCATTCTAATATGTGTATATAAAGAATCATATTGACATGCTAGAAAAGCATAAGGGGACAATCTTAAAATGTACATAGGCTAATATGGCTTTATGGAAGGATATGAAATTATGAATTTTCTCCGTGGTGCAGAAGTGTTTTTTTTTCTTCTTTCATTCTGCTAATTGTATGTAGGTGTGTATATGTGTACAGTGCATGTGATGTAAAAGAATGATGTAAAGGTATATGTGCTGCACCTTCAAAATTAATACAAAATCAAGTGTTTAGTATCCAAAGCGAGTTTTCTTTAATTTATATTTTTGGTTTGTCTTCATTCGTTCTTCGCTACTTTCCAATTCAATAGCCATTGTGTCGAGATCTTTTGATTTCTCTATGGCACATAATACCTACTTGAACTTAGCAACAGTGACATTTAGCATGGGAAAGCTAAAGAATGTTGTACCATGGGAAAGTTATTATTGATCATTAGATTAAATATAGAACATAATCATATTTTTTTCTCTCTCCTTCACCTCAAAGTCAACACACTGAAACCCTCCATTTGTTTTTTTTTTCCTTCCTTTTTTCTTTCAGGTGTTCCTATAAGCCAGCTTTGCCATTTTTACACGGGGCTTAGAAAACCCACAAATAACTTATTTTTTCTTGTTCCGTTCATAATTCGGCATATGTGGTTTTTTCAAGTTTCCTTCTTTTTCTCCTCACCGCTTATATATTTTTTTTCAGATTGACATTAATTTACTCGAGTTCACTTTCTCATATTTAACTTTGGCTTCTGAAAAAATAAATGGATGAAAATATTTGATGAAATGGATCAATATATAGCTAAATAATTTTGTGATGTGTTGATTTTAAACTCGGTTAATGAAGGACACGGTTGCGAGTACATGGTTGTTGTTTTATATCAAAACAATCTTTGATGTTTTATACCTAATTGGTGAATTCAAAGGATTTTTTTCACTACGATTATAATTTAGACAACACTGGGTTACAGATGAGTTCCGCTAGGGTTTGCCCAACTAGGGTTCTTGACCGTTTCTTCTTCTTTTCTGAATCTGAATTGCTCTAATTTCACGATCTCTGATCAAGTTTTCTTAGCAAGCTTAACATGGCCAAATTGCTAGGGTATTTCCTGGCCATGTCGCTAGGGTTTCACAGCGGCAAACATGGTTTTTGTGTTTCCTTGGCCATGTGTTGAGGACAAAACTAATGCAATCATAATTCAGCAGAAAGTAACAGCAACAAAAAAGACATTTGCAGAAGCATTAGGGGCAAATTCATAATCTCAAATGTCCAACTACCCAAACCAACTATCAAAGGCGATGCACTTTCTATTAAAATCACTCGGGCAGTTTATGAGAAAGGTACTGAAGACTGCAAATGTAGGTTGCATGGCAGATTGATTTTGAGCAAGGGGGTAGACCTTACACATTGAAGGATTTGTATTCAAAGCTCTCGAAGGTATGGAAGGTCGCAGGTCCATAGACGAAGGATTTCACGCCGTCTAAGCAACACCAAATGCATTCCCAAGTGTTGATTAAGTTGTTGGAGCTGCCTATGGAATATTAGATGGAACAAACTTTGTTTGAGATTGTCGAGGCGATGGGTACACCGTTAACCATTGATGTTGCAACTCAAAATAAAACTTTTGGCCATTTTGCACGTGTATTGGTAGATATGGACTTACCCAAATGGATTTTTGATGAAGTATGAACGGGAAGGTTACGCTTTCAAAGTGGACGTAGTGTATGAGAGGCTGCTTATGTTTTGCTCCCATTGTCTTATCATTGGGCACAATGTCTCTAAATGCCAATGGCTGCATCCTACAACGGAAGAACAGGTGGTTGGGACGAAACACGATGTGGTGGAGGCACAAAAAATAATTAAAAGACAAGGGGTAGAACGCATCAGAGAGGAGCACATTAGTACCTCGGTTGCGGGTGCTACCATAGCAGAGACGGAGAAAGGAAATTAGAAAAGGAAAATAAACTCAAGACCTAAAACGAGTATTATAATCATTCATGTCCTTTAGTTTTTTT
>Ga0228710_1009675_pt1 | contig 13248 bp, 3 predicted proteins | sample MedpolnodulmetaG_FD_177995 | JGI IMG/M metagenome (GOLD analysis project Ga0228710, IMG submission 177995) | Root nodule microbial communities from Medicago polymorpha collected in Santa Monica, California, United States - pink nodules | ecosystem: Host-associated > Plants > Roots > Nodule...
GGCATCTTTGTGTAAGAATGGAAATGCTGATGAGGCTTTGAATATCTTTGAGAAACTTGGTGAAGTGGGTTGTCCTCCAAATGCAGGTTCTTATAATACATTGTTTGGTGCATTGTGGAGTAGTGGCGATAAAATTAGAGCGTTAAGGATGATTTTGGAGATGTTAAGTAATGGCATTGATCCTGATGTGATCACTTATAATTCACTTATATCTTGTTTGTGCAGAGATGGATTGGTGGATCAGGCAATTGAGTTGTTGATTGATATGTTTGAGACTCAAAACTGTCAGCCGACGGTTATTAGTTACAATACTGTTCTTCTTGGATTGTGCAAACTGGAAAGAATCGTAGATGCTATTGAAGTGCTGGCTGCTATGGTTAACATAGGATGTCTGCCAAATGAAACCACTTACAGACTGTTGATCCAAGGGATTGGTTTTGCTGGACGGCGATATGACGCGATGGAGCTGGCTAACGTTCTTGTTAATATGGATGCAATTTCAGAAGAGTCGTTCATACATTTTCAGAAAATATTTCCGGTGTTTGATGCGCAAAATGAGCTTGCTTTATCATCAGAATGAACTAACTTTTTGGGTATAAAATTGATTTGGGCAGGTCTTCTCAATAAGATTTTTGTTCAATTCAATTTCATGAGTACCAACTTATTGCTCCCGATTTAAGTTTAGACAAATATCAAACTGATATTTTCTTTTGACAAACATGTTATTATCGAGTGTATGTTGTCTCAAATTTGCATAGAGGTTGTATTTAATTGTTACTCAGTGACTTGAAAAATTGAGCACCACAGAAATGAAATATCGTAACTATTTTTTTGAACCGGAAATATCTTAACTTGACAGCATATGGTTTAGATTTAGGCAATTGTTTAAAGAGATTAACTTTAATCTATGATGATGCATAGGTTCCGTACGTAATAGGGCAATTTTTAAAAATGATGTTATGGATACGTTGATATAAAATATAAAAATAAATAAATAATAATCAAATGAGTTACTAATTTACTGTTGTTGTAAAAACATGTTTAGAAAAAAAAAAATTAAAATTAAAAAAAAAAATGTGGCTGAATGCAAAGATCCCTAATAGATCCCTAATGTATTTGTAGGTTCTTATGACTGGTTGCAATGCCCCTTTGATTGTTTGGGTGCGGGTTAATTGTGTTTTTCTTGTGGTTTTTTTATTGAACTTTAAAGTTTCTCCTTGGCACACCTTATGTGGAAGAGATTGCTTGCCTTGTTGATTAATCTCATTCCATTTTAATTTGTTAAAAAAAATTAGTGTAATACAATTTGTATTTTAATCATTTGTTTAACCACACTTCTATCAACATGTTGTTTCATAGATTTGCATTTTTTATCCGCCTCCTCAACTATTTTCATCAAAAGCAAGATATATAATTGAAATACAATAAAAAAACAAAATAAGTTTAGCTATTTTTCCAACGTGTTTGCTGCACTTAATACAAACAAATCAACCAAGTAAAAATGGGTACGGTTGGATACATATGGTACAAGTATCGTACATGTACCCGGTACGGATGCTTCACCATGTTTCAAGTACTCATGCTTCAGAGACTTTTATTTATACAATTTCAGTAAAAAATTAAAAAATTCTTCCTAACGTTGGTTTTCTTTTAAGAAGAAACACAATCTTTTTAGAAAAGATCTGCAAACTTGAATCTAAAAAAAAGATCTGCAAACTTGAATCTAAAAATTATGCTCAATAAGCCAAGAGAAACAAGGATGAAAGATCTGAACTTTGAGGTTTATTAGAGAATGACGAGACTAAAACAACTTTGGAACAGTAGCAGAAGAATATGAAAAAGCTAAAAGGCAAAGGGAGTATGAGTTCATAATGAAATCATGTGCAATGCATCATTGATAATGATTTAGATTGTGTAAACAATCACAGACAATCAGCGAAATTTCTGAGCGAAATTCCAATGAGGAAACAAAAACTGAGATGCTAGTTGATGATTAGGGTTCCTGTTTAACTTGTAGACAAAATCTCACTTTTTTCCTTGCTAAGTATTCTAGTTAATGATTGGTACAATTAAGCCCAAAAACTGTGTAAAGCCCAACATGTTACCTAAATAGAAGACAAATTATACTATATTATATAAAGTTTAACAAACAAATAAAAAACATAACCAAGAACCTCTAAAAATACATGAACCAAGAAATACAATAGCATTGTATAAACAAAATTTAAAAAGATTTGGGGGCCATAACCTCTTTTGGTCCCTCTTCTATCTTTGTCCCTGACTGCAGTAACATTTGATGTGTTGGGACATGTGTTTGAACCTACGATATCCTTATTCTCCGCACTTTGTGGTTTTGCAGCCAGATAATTCAAAAAATAAAAAAAAAAGATGAATCACAAGTTGCACTAGAACCTTTATTTGAGCATCTATCTTCTATTACCATAGAAGAATCACAAGCTGCGCAATTTTAATTTTAAACCAATAGCCCCAAAGGCGTTTCTTCTTCTATTCAATCTCCAAAAATCGTAATAATTGTATGATGATTGTCTTCACTCCCTTTTAGATGATAAACAGTTTGATTATAAGCTCCAAAAGAATTCAATATAGATGAACTTAGAAATACCAAAACCAACATAAGCACAACAAACACGTCAACTTACAATATCGGAGTTAATTAACAATCTGCAAATATGGAAATTAAATTGACATTACAGATAGTCAAATAACCAGCAATGAAAACATGTATGCCAACTACCATAGTCCAAATTTAACCCAGAGGCAAGTTCTGATTCCTGATACTATTGAACATTGCAATACATAGGTGGGTACCCAACCAAACAAGCTTTCCTGACATTGACAAAGGCACAGTAAAATCAGCAACCTTAAACATGCAAGTTACAATGTTATTTCTAGTTTTCAAAGAGGAAAGAAAAAAATAGAGATACCATGATAATTGTGATACATTACATAAAAGAAAAAACAACTACAAGAACACCTGATAAAAAATCACATGGTAGCAGGTAACGATCATTATAACACAATTTTTGTTTGATAGAATAAAAAATTAGTTCCGCCAAAAATAAAATGAACTAGAAGCACAAAACTTAAAGACTTGGTCATTACTATTACACATTTTTTAGTTCGAATAATTACAGAAATCGCTGCACCAAAATAACAATATTCAGTTCGAATAATTACAGAAGTCGCTGCACCAAAATAACAATAACAAGAAACAAGGAGTTATAAGGTGGATGGTTGGTTTGAAGGAAGAGACACGGGGTTGATGTGATAAAGCAGTCATTATGAGTTCAATTCTCCCGTTAAATAACACAAACTACTAAACATTGTTGTTAAAATAAACAACAACATGAAACATAAAAAAAAAACATCAATGCAAAAGCATGCGACATTTGTACGTCTTATAAAGTTGATTATCTTTGTATGACTTGTACAGGTATCATGTTCCAATAAATTTTGCTGAGTCAAAAAAAAAATAAAAAAATACAACATTTGTTGAGGTAGTCATCATTTAACTTGAACATGTAGGTACTGCTCTCACAATCAAGAAATTGGATAAAACCTATCTAAATAGGAGAGGATCGGAATCACACATTTATAATCAAACAAAAAGAATGAAAAGAATCACCTGATAGGAATATATAATTTGTACATGGCCAGAAGAAGTATTGAGTTTGGCCAATCTAAGTGTGAGCTCCTACTATCAAACGTCCGTCTTTTAGAATCTTCAACTCGACCAACCTCTGATGCAAATCATTAGCCTCTTTTACCATACCCTCGTTAGCAACAGACTTAAGTAAAGTATAATATATTTTCTCATCTGGATTGCATTGAGCTTTTACCATCAAGTCTAGAACTTGAATCGCAATATCAAGCTTCTTTTGCTCACACAGTCCTAGGATAACACGTTTATAAGCATAACCTTTAATCTTTTGTCCTATCCTATGCATCACTTTCAATATCTCCACTGCTTCTTCGAATTGATATACCTGGCAAAGACCCCATATCAAAGTACTGTGGGTAATATAATCAGGATCAATTCCTTTTTCCACCATTTCCCCATACATTTCTTTTGCTGATTTTATAGATCTCATTTTAGCCAACCCATTGATTACTATGTTATAAGTCACCAATCCAGGAGAACAGTTAGTACCAGACAAAGAGTGAAGTAATTGAATGCTCTCGTCAATAAACCCTTCTTTACATAAAGCATTAAGAAGAGTATTGTAAGTTACAAGGTCTGGTAAACAATTCTCAGAAACCATTTTGATGTATAAGCTTATGGAACGATCTAGAAATCCAGATTTACATAAACTATTCAACAAAACATTGTACGTTACAACTGTAGGTGAAATAGAAGTCTCATTCATAATCTTCAAAATATCATCAACTACATCGGAATACCCATGGAGACTAAGAGAGTGGATGAGGATATTGTATGTCACAACATTTGGTTGCATCCCACGAGATAGAAGGTTGGAAATAACCAAAGCAGTATCTTTATAATTTCCTTGTTTAGAACTAAAACTTGCAAGAGAATTGTACATAGCGACATCGGGACAACAACCTTCCCTTGCCATATCTTCCAATACTTCAAGAGCTCGAGAAGCCCCGCAATGTTTGCAAACCAGTTCAACAAGCAAGGCGTAGGTAATCAAATAAGGAGGGAACCCTTTTCTCAACTGATCCTTCCAAAAACTAACAGCCAAATTGGGATCTCCTTTATCAAATATGCAATGAATTATGGTATTATAAGTAATTGCATCTGGTAAGCAACCACTTAAGCTCATACCTTCAAGAAATTCAAGAGCAGATTTTAAATGGCCTCTTTTACAAAGGCTTCCAATAATCGCATTGAATGTAATTGTATCAAGAACACCACCAGACATAACCATCGTATTCATGATTTTGCAAGCTTTGTCTACCTGACCAATTCTGATTAAACCTCGAATCAAATTTGCGCAAGAAGGGAAATGAGGTATTTGACTTATACGTGCCATAACCTCAACCAATCTTGCTGCAGCTGTTATCTTCCCTCTATTGCAGAGACTCTGCAGAATCTTATTGTTGACCAATTCACTGTTTCTGACAAACTGTCCCTCTTCTGACAAAGTTGAAGAGTTGAAAGACATGACTGAATCCACTAGTTCACTAGATTCTACCCTTTTGCCAGTATTACTTTCAAAGCCCAAATCTTCATGATCAACTTCATCAACTCTATCACTTAAAACGGTAGCGTACAAACTTCTACGCCGCACTCCTTTCCAAGACGAGCAACATCTATAATGACCGAAAGGAATTTGGTGCAAAGTATAGATTTTTTTCCTTAAACTAAAAACACAACTCCCCTTATTGTTACGAGGATTGAAAGAGTGAAAGTTGAAACCCTTGTTTTGGAAAGACGTCGCATAACTCATCTTTACTGTTAAGATATACTGATTGGAGTCTCTCAAGCTGCAAAGATAAGATATATTTATTTAGAATCTCTAAGTCCAAAAACATTTCTAATCAGCATACTTTTAGATATATATACCTAGCTCGATTAAGCCCAATACACAGATATGTGTAGACAATGTAATGTTGACCTTATCATCCTAAAAACAAAAAAACAAGTTCAAAATAAGACGTATGTTTGTTGCTACAAATGTATGAAACACGAACACTCTTCGGACGTGTCCAACACCGACACGACACCGACGCATTTAATTACACTAGATTGAATGATTTTCTCAAATTGTTAGCGATGTCGGCGTGTCTGTGTCATGTCTGGTGTAAGTGGTTCATTTACCATCTATCTAATGAAAGAAAAGATTTAAAATATTATGAGAATCAATGATGCCTAACTTTTGGAAAATATATATAAATCCCAAGGCCCCTTGTAAGAATTAAAGACCCTAACGATAAGTATAATAATAACAAAGACACGAGAAATACCGAAATGAAATACAAATCTAAATACAAGTAAATCATAGTTTCAGGAAAAACCTGGACGGAGTTTGTTTGTGGCAGAGGTGGGCAACTGCGTTGAGTTGGGGTGGGTGCGACTTCAGCCAGTTTCTGCTAAAGCGGCAGCCGCATCGTTTGGTTTTTGTGTTTTTTATTGTTAAAATTTGCTAAATAGCCCTTCAAATACAAATAGATTTGGCTTTTTTGTTTGTCTTGAATTCAAATAGGTTTGTAAGTAACTAGTAATTAATCCATCTCTTGATGTCCTAGAATATTGGCCCTTTGATACACTTGGTATTTTACCCGACTCTCCAACGAGTGGTATTAGAGCTCTAATTTGGTTTAGTCAATGAGCAAGTGGTAAATCTTACATCAAGTATGAATGTGTTCAATGTTGGATATATAAGATAAGTAACTCATATACTTAATGATTTAAGATTTGTGTAAGATGCGGTGTCTCTCTCGCTCGTGTGCACGAGCATTGACTTGTAGTTGCTCCATGCGCTCTCGCACACACTCCAACATCTAAGATAAAGATTTTGTGTGAAGATGTGATGTCTTCCTCTCGTATGGTGCTGGAGCCTTGACTCGTATTATGGAAAAACACAAATCAAGAATAAAAGGGACATTATAAACTTACAAAGTGAAAAGACTAGAACATGAATATGAAGATCAATGATCACCTTTACTATGAAAAATTTTTGATAAAAAATGTAATCGTGACTGAGATTTGAAATGATTCTTGATAAATTTCATAATCGGTTTGACCAAGAACCTTTGGAAAGATTTTTTTAACTCACATAAGTATGAAAACCTTGTTAAATTCTATTATCATTAAAATAGACTACAACTATGTGTAAACTCCATTTTATACATTTGCAAGTTAAACTTCTACATTTGCAAGTTAAAATAGACTACACATTACATGCCCAATTCACGCAATAAACTTCTAAAGAAAACTAACTTGTCAGGATTACCAAGGAGACAACTAAAAGATATTAAAGCTAAATTGTAACATTTTTATTAGACTTTGAAGAAGAATTCTTAATTAAAAACAAACTTCACTTGAAATGATTTGTCTTCGTTGGACTCACCAACAACTTTTAAAACCAACAAAATATACTCAATTTTTAAAAACTTTGGAACAGCATTCAAAGGGTATAAAATACTCATCGTGACATAAGGAAGTGGCAAAATAAACCAATAACTCGTCAGTATGGTATCTAAAAAATATTTGTCAATATATTAAGTGGCCTGAGGCATAACCTATCGAGAGGTTTACACATCTTTAAATAGCACATTCTTGGGAAAGAAAATCTAAAGGCGAACCTTCAATTTGTTACATTAGAATTACATTTCAAATTAAAACACAGATCATTTGAAAACGATGTTCTATTTGATAACCCGATTTATACATATTCTGGCCTATTTTCACTTGTGCAGAATACTCTTTCTTGACATTTTTGGCTTCTTCTGAATATGGTTCTGCAACGCAAACAACAAAGGAATTAAGTTGGACATACAAGAAAATGCATTGACAAATTTCAAATCATATACAAAAAAAATTGCTACCTTCTGTTTCTCCAATGCATCATAATCAGTTCTCTCCCTCCACTTACTCTTGCGTAGTTTTATTGGCCGATTTCCGACGTACTTACCTGAAACCAAGATATTGAAGTCAGGGTACATATGTTATTACATTGAACACAATCATCTCTACCTACTACAACAACACCCAAAGCACCTTCCAACTATAGATGAGATCAGTTATTTAGATCACATGACGACATAATGTCTCATGGGTCATAAAAAAAAAAATAGAGCATGTAACTCCAAACTACGTTTAATGATTTAACTCTTACTAAACAGTGAAGGTGCTTCTATGGACCTTTTCTACACATGTCCAAACCACCAAGAACAAGAATATGTCAGCTTTCCTACGATAGGAACTCCTGTTACCTTCTTGCTGATAATATCATTCTTAATCCTATCTTGTCTTGTGTGACCAATCATCTATGGTAAATTGTCATTTGAGCAACAATGACCTTGCTTCTTATTGCCTCTCAATGACGGAATTCAACAATGGGATTGGATGTGCCATAAATCCATTTATTTATGTATAAAAGAAACAAATTTCCATCATATAATTCATAACCCATTTATATGCAATTGTGTGTATGATTATGTCTGCATAGAATTTTCAAACTTAATATTTCTAAATTGATAATTTCAAACCTTGCTGTAGATTCTAATTCAAGTCAGTATATTTACACTGAATCAAAGCATATATATTTAGACATGATATAATAATAATTAAAAGAGCAGCAGCTTCCTTGTTGATTTTGGCAAACCTATATCCCTAACTAAAAAGTCAATATTATCTAGCATTACACGATTGAAAATTGAACCAAAGCAGATATTTAGACATGACATAGCACGACATAATGAGAGAAAAGATGTTCATAGAAGTCTGCAAATTACTGACCATTCATTTCTTTAAGAGCAGCAGCAAGGTCAGCAGGGTTGGCAAAGCTTATAAATCCATAGCCCTTTGTTTTTCCAGTTCGCTTGTCTCTAACAACCTAGACAAGATCAAAGATACCTTAATCACAACAAATTACAAAGTAAATACATGCACCACAAACATATTTGCAAATAATAATCACATGGCTAGTTAGCACTTAGCAGACAGGCAAAATGTGAAAATTAAAAATAATGGACAGACTGTCATAAACATAAGTTCTTCATATGAAATTAGGGGTCTGTTTTGGATTGACTTATTTTTGAGCTTACGTAAAACAATTTATGCAAGTAAATAAGCTTTTATGTATTATTCATAAGCTTGTCAAGGTTGTTTATGAAAAACAGCTTATGAAGATACAATTTTCATTAGTGAGAACTTATGAATTAACAGAAAAACTTTATTATTTGGATAAGCTATTTTTTATAAGCTTAAAAATAAGTCAATAAAATTTTAAGTCACAGCATGAGCTACTAAACACATGTTCATTTATTTATTAATTAATTATATTTCTGTAAATAACGGCGATACATAAAGTAACCCAGAATGAAGGCTTTGATTAGCTTCAAATTTCCAGACTTGATGTAAAATGCAGATTATTCGTTATTCACATATTCCACTAGGAAAGGAAATACCTTGGCTCAATAATCAGTCAACAAACAGAGTTATGTTTAAATTTTCAGCTCACGTCTTCAATAACTGCTATATATAATATAACCAATTTTCTCATCACAAATGAATTTTGAAAGCACCCTTATCTCTGGTGGACACTCTAAAGAACTGAGTCTCACCTATCCCTCGTTATGGGTGGGAATGTTTCAATGCCACACTTAAAAACCCTTTTGCCAACACATTATTTGAATCCTTATTGCCATATGAGCCTTTTTGGATTGACTTATTTCATATTTGAGCTTCTATGCTGGCAGAAACACTAGTGAAACTGTTTGGTAGAGCTTATGGAAACAGCTTATGAGTTCATTAGTCGTTTTCAACTTATTTACATAAGCTCTCCATGATAGCTTATGAAATTGACTTATAGCTTATACAAAAACACTTGCATGATAAACATTTACGGTATAAGTGCTTAATTGAGGTGTTTATCCAAACAGGATCGTACTCCCTCCGGTCCTTATTATTATAAGAAGAAAAACCAAAAATCATCAAAACCAAGACAGTCATTGATTGTTGTAACTTTCTGAATGTTTTTACAAATATACCCTCATAAAAACTTGTGAAGTATTAAATATACCCACTAATATTGAAAAGACCGCCACTAAATTAGGGTTAGAAATGTCTTTTAAGCAATAAATGTACCTCTAAGTTGTAACTTTTTCTTATAAATAGGACCAAAATTTTTTTAAAAATTTTCTTATAAATAGGACTGGAGGGAGTATTATTGAACAAATTCCACAATACTTTCCAGGGGAAAGATACTAATGTGTCCCCAAACTTGTAAATTTATACACGGGTAACCAAAACCAGAAACTCGACCTGACTCCAATCCAACCGACTTTTGAGATCCCATAACAAACAAAATAAATAACAGACACCACTAATTTAAAACAAATTGAGCATTTAAATTCAAGCACATTAAACTATGTCACCATTTAATATTTTCAAGTGCCCCTGCTTTGTGAACAATGAGCAATGAATGGTGAAAGAAACCCTGGGATGACAAAATAATGTATCAATTTAATCATAAAAAATGCCTGATAAAATGTAGATTATGAAGCAGGACCTACCTTACGATACACAAATCGTTAACAAGTCTGTCCCTTCAAACAAAAATCTGAGAAGAAAATACAAAATGCTAAAACTAACCCAACCACAACAAATAATAAAAGAATTTCAGTTAGATAAGACACCCACTTACTCTTGCCATGTTAAAGGAAGGGAATCGCGTGAATGCTTTCGAAAGAACATCATCATTGACTTCATTCCCAAGATCACCGCAGAAGAGCCGATAATCGTCTGATTATACAAAGGGTAAAGATAAATCAATCCATAAATAGTTATCTAACTTGTGTAAATGTCACAGAGAGAGAATGCGACACTACATCTCTGCACAAAAAACATAATGGCAATTCCTAAAAAATAGAATCCATCGCCAATTGAATTGAGCATATCATAAGAACAAGAGAGGATCAGTGGAATTGTTAAACTCCAAGTGTATGAGTTACAAGAAAACAGTAATGATTGAGGCATAAAGAGAGATGAAACAAACAGAACAGGGAGCCAACTTCCAAAACACATAAGCCCATAAACAAAAAAGACTGGGGACTGGTAAATAAAACTTAGGGCATGTTTGGATGGAGAGTTTTGGTGGGTAGAGAAGGGCTTCCTTTTCTTCTTTAAATTAAGGATACTATAATATTTTTAAAAATGTGTTAACTGTGATTGAAGTATTATATGATCATTTATCATGTTCTATCAAAAAAATTCAAAAAAGATCAGATATATATCAAATCAAAATATAGACATGTCCTACCAAAGTGCTCCCCCTCCAAAACTCAACTCTAAAAACACATTCTTAAGGTCCCTACACCAACAACTTTAATTTCACAATCTATTGCTCAAAAACTTTTTAATAATATTAACATTCAACCAAAAGACCACTAAGATAAATAACCTACGCTGCAATATCTTGTTTCTCATCATAAAATGATTGTAAACTTTATATCTACCTTACATGTGAACATATCATGATTGCTACCATACACTCACAGACCAAAATTTAAAAACCTTCCTAGCTCCCAAGTATCACAATCAGTCACTATGTTCGTATGTTGTAGATCTTCAAAATCAAGAATACAATTTCCATATAGGCACAGGGAGGAAACAAGATAATGACATGTTTGGATGTCCTCACGCTTAATTGATTTTGAGTCTAGAATTGATTCTAACTTAAAGCTAGGATTTTTAGCTTTTGACTCTAAGGGTGTGTTTGGATTGAGGGTTTGGGAGGGGAGGGCTCACTTTTATTTTTTAAACTACGAACAATGTAAAAAAAAAAAATTAAAAAAATTAAGTATTTTTGAAGTATTATAAGATTATTTATCATGTTGTTAATTCAATTTTCTAAAAATCATTTTATAATGTCCGTAATTTAAAAAAGAAAAGTAAGCCCTCCCCTCCCTTCCCCTTATAAACCCTCAATCCAAACACACCCTAAACATATTTTGACACTTAAATTTATTCTTCAACTCGGTTTTAACTAAAATCAATTCATTCAAAATCAATCTTTGTCACTGACATACTTACCACCTCTTGCAACCAAATCTCCAGTATACATAAAGATAAATAAATTAAGGAATTTGAAATTAATTAAAAAGCAATAACATAAACATAAACATAAACATGATGATAAAATAGCACAATACCTTCAGGCCACTCAGCAAGAATAGGATCCTCCCAAGCTTGACCAGCAGCTTTCCGAGGAACCGCTTTCTTCTTCGTCTCAGCTTTATGCTCAACATCGCTACTCGCAATTGCCGCCTTCACATTCTCAAGAGCCTCCGGCGTGATTATCTGTGCATCTCTCTCAAACAATTGCTGTGCCTGTTCAATCACACAACACAATCAATCAAATCAAATTGATATCAAATTCTATTTTCCCAATTGAAAAAGACAACAAAAAAAAAAAACTAACTAGATATTGCGGAACGGAGTAAGCAGCCGGAGGTGGAACGGGACCGACAATTGGCGGCTGAGGAAGTTGCACGGCGGGGGTGGCGACGTAGGGTGCGGCGTAGTGAGAGGTGGTTGCAGGTTGTTGAAGATGAAAGGGAACGGGGAAGTAAGGGGCGTTGGAATATGTGAATTGGGGTTGAGATGATGAGGATGAAGGTGGTGTCGTCATTGCAATTGGAACGAATCGTGAATCGATGGTTCTGCAATGTTTGATTGATCGAATTGGGGAAAATCTAAAATCGCGTTTGGGGTTTTGATTTCGTTGGGAGATTTTTGTTCACTCCAGAATTTTCTTTCTCACAAGTGGGCCCAGCCTCGGGGCCTAAAATTTGTGCGCGGGGGCTTAAACGTAATTTTGATAAAATTTATTTTGTATATCGGTTAAAAGTAATTGTCTCATGTAAATTTGTGTCTAGAAATCAATTTTAGAATTAAAAATTATAAATCTTAACTTCAAATAGAATCAATTGTAGATACATAATCAATTATAGTTGTTAACAGCCAAATATGTCAAAATTAATTTTACATTTTAACAATTAATTATGGTCTCTCTAAAAGTGGAACCAAACATACATTTATAGGTGTCATTTAACATGGGAAAGGTGAACCATTTTTCACCATGGGAAAGGTGTTGTTTTGACCATAAATATATTAATAAATATATTCAATGGTTGAGATGGGTTACCTATAACCTTTTGTTAACTTATTGGTTTTAAACATTTTTAAAAAATTGGGACCCCACATTATATAGGTTGATGTTATTTTATTTAATGGACCTATGTGACTAAACCAAAAATCATTAAGCCCATACCAAAACATTCTATTGGAACCCCTCCAAACTCGCAAGCAAAGCATAAGGTTGTGTTTGATAATGTCCATAAACTGCTTATAGCTTATTAAAATAGCTTATAAGCTTGTTTCTTTAAAATAGCATATAACCAAAACACTAAGGGGTGAATAGGCAATTACCCCCCCGAAATTGCAAATTTCGTCAATTACCCCCTGACATTAACAAAAGTTCAATTACCCCCCTGAAATTGCACAACGTTAATCAATTTACCCCCTCCGTCAAA
>Ga0228710_1009676_pt1 | contig 13246 bp, 10 predicted proteins | sample MedpolnodulmetaG_FD_177995 | JGI IMG/M metagenome (GOLD analysis project Ga0228710, IMG submission 177995) | Root nodule microbial communities from Medicago polymorpha collected in Santa Monica, California, United States - pink nodules | ecosystem: Host-associated > Plants > Roots > Nodule...
TTTTTTTTTTTTTTTTTAAAAGTGTGTGAGGCCAGGTATCATTGGGATTTGTTAGCATTGAATAAACTGAACAAATATTCCGCAGTAAGGGCAAACCCTTCAAAGATAACCCTTTCTCCTATTCTTAACCATTTAACAAATTGCTCCTAATATCTGTTTCCATCATTTTTTTCATTTCTCCTCTCTACGTTCCTAATATATGCAAGATGGTATCTAGTGAAGAATATAGATACCAGAAATCCAATAGCTTGTCTAATATGTTCGAGCTCATCCCAGTCCGAACCTGTGTACCGCATATTTTTTTGTTTTCGAGAAAGGATAGGTGGGTTAGTATGTACCTATTAAAAGACCTACATGCAATAACAGCAGTGTTAAGTTCATGCACCTCACCTCTTGCCACATAACACCAATGCTCTAATTTAGCCAAACCAGCTTTGACAAATTCTCCATTACTAAATGAGCAGCACTCCCATCTTTAAAGAAGATTGTAATAAAAAATGAACACTTGAGGATCTAAAAATGAGAATCCAAAAAAAGTATACATTATTTTATCAGTGGTATATTTAAGGAGAAAACCAAGATGTAATACCATAAGTACTGTTTTTGTTGTTCCTCTAACAAAGAGGCAGTTATTTTACACCTTCTTAATTTTTTTTTGCGACAGTTATATTGTTTTTTAGTAGAGAGCAGTAAGAACAGTCCCTATGAAATTGTACCCAAACATATACATCAAGAGCCAGAAGGGCTGTGGGCACAAATTGCCATAAGGAGGCAGAAAAATAGAAATAATGATGTCTTACTCACATGATTTGCTTTTGAAGTATTTAAAAAGTTTCCTAGGCTCTTCACTGTCCCATGCTAGTGGGCAATCATTATGCGCTGGGCATTGGTGTTTGCAACAGAACATGATGATCACTTGACCAATCTTGCTCTGGAAGTTCTTGGCGCCAATCTTGTCACATAAAAACAGTAATGTCTCAATTGATTGCCTGAAAAAAACGAACTGAATTTCAAGGGAAATGTATCAAATGGAGAAAAATGGCCATTTATGTCAGCATGCATGCTAGATCAGCTCATAGAAGCTTTACAATAGCGTAATAAAGAAATTGTCATACCCGGATGCATAATCCAAGTAATGGAGAAATTTCTTTCTTCAAGTTATCACGAAGAACCCTGATTTAGACTGGAAAAGGAAATCATTCCAGAATTAGGAGTGACCTTGTTTCCATTTCTGTAGATTTGTATCGTGTTATTATATGTGTGTGTGCGCGCACGCGTGTGTAGACACGTATTGTTGTCCACAATCTTTTCAATAAAACAATATTTACTTAGATTCCATTTATGGTTTTGTTATTTCACATTATCTGAAAAATGAAAGCTTTTCAATGTGAATTAATCTATTTAAAACAGAAGCTATGTTTACTTGAGTCATCCTCCCAAACAGGGCTGCTGATGAATTGTGGAGCCATTCCATAAGAACCGCTTCCTTTGAGTATGTTCTGGAGTAACAAGAAAAGTTTGGAGGCATGGGATAAACTATAGGCCAAGACATTGTTGATATCCTGGGTCTGAAGTCCAAATGGAAATATCAGTGACTTGAAGTAATATGTTGGGAAAAGGAGCAAGAAAAAGAGTATTAGCATGAGCAAGTTTTGCTTTTCATACCTTAATTGCATGGCCAATAGTTCGGGTGATGCGATCGAAAACACTAGTACTAGCACCCTCAACTTCAAATGATCTCTAATGCAAAAGACATTTGTCCATGATACAAGCGGCAATTAGTCTGTTCCCAGCCAATTCTAGAAGTTGTGCAATACATCTAATGGATTACTCTTGATTATTCTATGGTTCACATTTCATGACATTTGTGGCTTATCCTCTATTTCAGAGGATTCCCTCTAGGTCCTTGATGTGCTATGCAGTTCCTGATTAATCCATTAGGTGACCAAGAACAAAAGTAAAAGGTACATAGAAATGCCCAAACCAATCACAGTCCATTAAAAAGATTGTTACAAAAGATGTCTTTTGCATCCCACAGCAACATGATCACTTTCAGCAGCTCTCTACCAACAGAGACAGGAAACTGTTTTAAACCAATGTCAAACTTTAATTTGTTTTCATGCACAGTATTGAATAGGAGGTGTACCTGAACAATTGATCTGGGGCATCATGAAAGGAACTTATCAAGTGCCATGGAGACAGCTTGTTGACGTAGAACCTGCTTCCCTGGTTCTAAAGTAGTCATCTTCTCTTATAGCCTAGTAATAGAATTGTGAGATTTCGTTCAACCATCCGTGCAAATTAAGAGTGGGATTGACTTAGCTTTTGATGATGACTTCTGAAATTAGCTAGAAATTCTTTTGAGAAGTAAACCTACGGTAAGGAAAGATAAATTTAACTTAGCCAATGAGATTGTCCCATAATTCACAAGAAAGGAAACCTCCACAATAACTCAAAATTTAAACATTTCATTCAATATTTTCAGAAAGTCATTATTGATTATCATGAGTAGACGTAAATTAGGGATTATTGTTCATTATATATATTACCTGATCATTGATTCTTGGAGCTGACGAAGCTTCTTCTCCGTGTCTTCTAATCTTTTACCTCTTTCTTCACTACAAATTTTAGCTTCGTTATATTTTCTTTCAAAGTTGTTGCATTTCAGTTTCTCTAACTTGAGTGAAGTCTGAAGATAATGACAAGAAACAGGCATATCACCGTGAGGCAACTTAGAAAGAAATTGTGATCCTTAGTCAGTTTTGCGATAAACTAATCCAAAGGCATATTCAAATACATAACATTTTACTTGAATCATTACACATTGTTAATAATACGTCGAATTAAAACATATCATGCTAATGCAAATTATTGGCGATATAAAACCATTCATGTGCCTTCATCTAGCCTCTTAATTTTTAAATGATTTGTCCCTAACATGCCTATATGGTATCAAGGCCTCCATCATGGTCAAGAGTTCAATCTTGATCCTTGCCATCCACATTCTTCACAACTGTTAATAACCGGTAAGTTTCAGCATAAGGTAAAGTGCACTTGTATATTACCCACGCTTGAAGCCCAAAGAGCTTATTGTTCAGGAGGGATGTCATTTATGTGAAGCATCAACCCTCCAGGGTTTAGGTGTGCCCATGTGTCCAACATGCATCAGAAACTAATACTTGCATGACACAAGAACAATACATGTCAGACACCTTAGATAAGTTTCCAGAAAAAGAAATTCCCTTTTCGACATAATTGTTCATATCTAAGGTAGGTTTCAGCTTGAGGTAAAATACACTTGCATATTGTCAACACTTGGATCCCCAATGGGCATATTCTTCACGAGGGAATACATTGCAGATCTATGAAGCACCAAGACAATGGGTTTAGGTGTGTCCACGTGTCCGACACACATTGGACACTAACACTTTTATGACACCACTCACCAGGAAGATCGTACTCAGACAAATGTCCAAAAAACAAATTCTCATTATGGTATATCTTCACTGTTCAGACACAATCACACAGCTACAGTGAGAATAGATAGGGATTCAAAAAGTTTCCACATATGCATGTCTTCCTTTTCTTCGGTCTTCATCTTTCTTTCATGGTTTCCCTTTTCTAGTTTCCAATTTTGTCTATGTTTCGGTCTTCGTCTTCAGTCTGTCATGGAGCTCTATCTTCGAGTGACATTTCCTTTCCTTCCACTGCTCCTTATGTGGTCACGTCTTTGTTATATTTGCAGTTAGCGTCCGCTTTCAGACATGTCTCGTTGTTTTGCTTTAATCTTGGTGTCTCCTCAAATGACGTTTCTTCTTCAGTCTGCATCTTCAATCTGCATTCGCTGCTTAAGGTACCTCTTTGACTGGTAACTTGATGGTTTCAATAGTAGTTTTATGATGGACCGGTTTGAAAATTATTCTGCCACAGTTTCTTCATTTACTAATATATTTGTCAACATGTTAAAATTACCACCTGTGTGATGCATTTTTGAAGCATTTGGTGATCATCTTGATTCTCAACTTAGATTTATTATAAATGATGATCATATTTAATTTTATTGTCGGTGTCTTATATTTTGGAAATAATGTTTGTGTTGTTTCCTATGTCCATGCCTTTGTCTCATTGATGGACACCAAATTAAATAATATGTGTATCCGTGTTAGTGTCGGTGTCTTATATTTTGGAAATAATGTTTGTGTTGTGTCCTATGTCCATGCCTTTGTCTCATTGATGGACATCAACTGTCATTCACATGTTGGACCACTTACTAATAATAAATAATAAACATTATAATAGGAGACCCAAGGAGGTGTCGATGCTTGAAATAATTTGGGCATATATGTAATGTATTCATGGCAGTTATGTATTGTATTTTGGCAGTAATGCATTTGTAGAATTATAGCAACTCTTATTTCAAGCATCGACGCACCACAAATGCTTCAAAGCTCTCTAAATTCCATTTGTAGAAGAGGCCATGGTCTGTCCCTATTTTGGCAGTATGGCAGTTAGTAGCATCTTCACATGGAAATTCTTTCTGGCCCTCAATCTGATAATAGCAACTCTTATTTATATCTGTTATATTTTTCTTTCCAATTAACCAATGAAGTTTAGAAGAAGAGGCCCAAGAATCAATGTATTACTCTAAGAACTCTATAAGCTATATAAAACTGAAATATATATAGTCACACCAGATTCCAATTTTAAAAGAAGCATTATGTACAAAAAGAGAGGCACCCTTGAAATAAGGTTCACCTAACAGATAAGTATGTCTAACTTTACCTTTAGGTAGTCAACTTCCATTCTCAGTCTCTTAATCTTCTCTTTATCTTCAACGAGAACCATTGCTTCTTTAATGACAGGAGATGTTACTTCAATAGCTTTCTTTGCATTCTCTCGCTCCATGAGGAGCAGAGCATTTGTTTCATCAACTTTTATCTTCATCTCCTGCAATGAATTCTGCAGTTTTGCTATCTCCTGTGCTTTGAATTCTGCTAGATTTGTCTGCACAAGATCCAAATGGTTTGCTTGAGGGTTCGCCAATTTTGAAGATACTTGGGAACTTTCAAATACTTTGGCCATTTACCCTTCTTTTTATTTCCAATTTGTGCAAAAATGTTTTTCAAAATGACAAATGTGTAAGAGATCAGAACAGCAACATCCTCCCAAGTTATATCTATCAACAAAAGATATATCTCACCCTTAAACCTTTTTCCAGTTGGAGACGCCATTTAAGTTCCCCCACCTGTTTTTCAAGCTTACTCTTTGCTTCTTTAAGTGGGCCAGTATCTCTTGCAGCCTAAAGCAAATGGAAACAGATGTCTATTTAGATGAGATAAAAATAAAATAAGGGAATGGTATAATAAAAAATGAAATTAAGGTTTATGATAATTAATACTAAGAGTGAGTCATAAGTAAGAAACTTAATCAGTTAGAAAGAGTTGAGGAGTGTTTTAGATGTGATCCTTCATATAACCATAAAAAAGAAGAAAGAAAGATCAGGGGACAGAGAACTTTTACATGAAATCATTCAGGGTCAATACAAATGGGATATTCATGTCTGTAGTTCTCTCCAAGGTTTTTTATTTTATCAGCATCACTTCTTTCACAATTAAGATGTGACAATGGTTTAATAAATCCAAATTAAAAACAGAAGAAGAACGGAGTCTGTTTGCTTTAGTTTTAAAAAAATTTAAAAGAAAAAACTTGTTTGAGTCTATGTTTTGCAGTTGGAGATGTATCTCACCTTTAAACCTTTTTCCAGTTGGAGATGCCAAGTAAGTTCCTTCACTTTTTTTTCAAGCATACTCTTTGCTTCACGAAGTGCGCCAGTATCTCTTGCATCCTAAAGCAAATGGAAACAAATGTTCACTTAGATGAGATAAAAGTAAAATAAGGGAATGATCTAATGAAAATTGAAATTAAGGTATATGCTACTTAAATACTAAATATGAGTCAAAAATAAGCCACTTAATCAGTTAGAACAAGGTGAGGATAGTTTTAGATTTGATCCTTCATATAAGCACCAAAAAGAAGAAAGATCAGGGGACAGAGAACTTGCGCATGAATTAATTCAGGGTCAGTACAAATAGGATATTCAAATTTGTAGTTCTCTCCAAGGTTTTGTATTTTATAAGCATCACTTCTTTCACAATTAAGATTTGACGAAATCCAAATTAAAAACAGAAAGAGAAAAACGTTTTTGGATTCTGTAATCACATGAGAAAAGTAAAAGCCATTTTCAACTTTTCTGATCAGAAGACTATTTCTATTTTATTCCATTGTTTTTCCCTTCACAAAAACAAAGAATGAAATTTGAATGTAATTTTTCATGATGAAGCATAACTTTATGATAAAAAAAATCATTAAGATATTGTATTTCACCTATTGTGTCTTAAGTTATGCAGGTTGAGTACAGTAGGTTCTACTTAATGTATAAGAATCAATGTAAACATAGAAATGTACCATTTTCAGTTTCCTAAGTTCTCCCTTAGCTAAACGCCCCCTCCATCTACATTGTGTAACTATTGAACCTTTTTTTAGCCTCTTATATTGTAAGGCCGCTTTGTGGCACCGCCACTGAGCCTGCAATTTTTTGTGACAGAATTTTAAATAATGAACACTAATGGCTCCATTGTAGATAATCTAAATTAGTTCTCGACCAAAACCTGAATAATGATGGAAGCTTTGGTCTGTTTCCTAAACCTGAATTCCTTGCGAGCAGCAATGGCCCTTAAAGCTGTTTGCAAAGTAAGTACTGACATATGAAGTTTTTTATACACCTTCCTAGTTTCGTAACTGCGTATGTTCTTTTGAATTTTCACAGCAGCGACCTCCCTTCTCATTTTCTCATAGAGTTTGAATGCGAGTCTTCCTACAAAAAGCATGTTGTCTATATTAAATTAAATCATGTAGAGAAGGGAGAATGATTGTGTAATGAGGCTTCCTACTGGGTCTGCCTTCTCTGAGATACACTGTTCTAATTAAGGATGTCTATACTTTGTGAAAATAAAATTACATTTATCCTAAAAAATGAATTAGGCTATTTCACCTCTCCACCGAGACTGCACATATATGGTCTTCTTTTGCAATGCAAGATATTGTTTCCGAGCTTGATGGGTTCGTATGTGCTGTTGGATAACTTTTGTTGCATTACCAAGTACTTGAGCTCTCTGTGCATCTAGTTCAGCCATCTGACCTGCTCTCAAGAATACCTTTGTTTTTCCAATCTACAACATTGGACAGACGATCAAACAAATTATGTGAATGTATGAGTCAGGAATAAATACACAAACGCATGTTATAAGACTATACAAGACCCCTGATGATATTTGTAACTAAATCTAAAAAAGGTATTGTAAATGAATGCTATGACGTGCATGAGTTATAGTTGTTGCTAAGGTGTCAAGACTCAAGAGCTTAATATTAGAACTATGGACAAGAACACAAAAGCAATAACTATTCTCCTGTAACATTTCAAATTACCCGATATCCTTTAAGCCCCGTCTTTTCCAGAATCTTTTGGCAAGCATTCTTTTCATTACAGCTGCTCATAGGTGAAATAACTCGACAAATTAGCAGTATGCCCAAATTTAGTCCAAAATATTTGACATGTTAAATCAAAGCTTACGTCCTCCTGGGCATAGAATATATACTGAAAGAATGCTTACTTTGCTTCTATGGCCTCTGGGGCAAGGAGACCAAATCTGTTCGCAAATTCAAAGAACGGGCGGCGTGTAGGATAGCCAGCACAACTGATTCTGATAGCATCTAATACACCCTGTAGGGGAAAGAGTTTGTGACAGCTGAAGAAGGACTGAAGACTTGCAGGAAGAACATAAAAGTATACTCACACCACAACGAAGTTGATGCATAATGTTGACATTCTCAAAAATTGCAGGCTTGAGGAGGTTGTTTGGTTTCACACATCTAATGTAATGGGGTTCTGTTGAATTTAATGTTTCCATTAGCTGCTGTAGCTGTAGCTGTACCATTCAAATTTTATTAGCTTCCTGATAATAAGGATACAGATAAATTTTTGTTGACTAGAGCTTGCATCAAATTTGTTATTTGAGGAAAACTCCACAAATGTACCAAATTACTAATGAAGTTTAGGAAAAGAAGGATACCTTAAAACGAGAACCTATTGATGAAAATTTGGAAGATTTTGATGTCTCTTCTGGAAGTGGTGGAAAAAGGGTAGATACAAAAGGACATTTGGAAGCAATCAATAAATCTTGATGTTCAGGAACCACATAATCTTTGTTTTTGTCTAAAAAATGGTCAGATTGGTATGTCACCTGCATATTTATGACAGTAAAAATGAATATGCAGTAAAAAAAATTGCAGCAAACCATTTAGGAAAGCTAGGCATACCTCTCCAGCATAATGGGCAATGGTGAAATCTGTTTTGAGACAATTTTGGCTTAATAAAGCGCTTGTTATTCTTAAATGTTTGATAAAGCTTGTTTGCAAATGTTTCATGGGTTGACTTTGGAAACATACTGCAAGACAAGGAGAATAATGTAGATTCAGTATGTTATGTAACACGAAGCTTTAGATTCAATGAAACTGAACAAATCTGGATCATGTCTAATTTAACCGAACTAAAGTGCATATGAAGAAAATTTAAAACCATGTATCAAGCACTTAAAAAGTTGTTTATGGAAAGTAACAATATTTTACCAAGCTTCGTCGAGGAGAGAAATGATTCCTCCGGGTTTCTGCAAAAGCAAAATCAAGATAAAAGAACAGTAAAAGAAGGGTACGAGAACAAAAGAGAAGGAAAAGACTCACCAAGGATCAAATTAGGAAATAAAATAAGCCCAAAATAGTAACCTAGTGGAAGACTGGTCAGAAATAAAGATACCGTTGTAAATATGTGATTGCTCTTATTTAGGGTAGAATCGTACTTGTAATTATTAACATATACTCCACCCGTTTCAAAATAAGTGTCGTTTAAATACATGAAGCTTTTACCAAACTAACCTTAACAACCATTAGTGTGCTTCCCACCATCACAAATGCAAAGTGAAATATAATGTTTTGGGAGTAGTGTACATAGTACTAATTAGAGGACACAATTGAAAAAAAATAATTAAGTCTACATTGGTTGGTAAGTTGATTTACTTGTCACACACACTAGACCTGACATCGTCTTCTCAATCAGTGTAGTGAGTTAATTTATGCATTCTCCTTTTGAGGAACATCTTGAGGCAGTTTATGGAATACTGAGATATTTGAAGACAAATCCTGGAAGGGGCCTATCTTTTAAGAAGATCAACCTCTAGATATTGACATATGTCTGGGGTAAATCTTGTGACATGGAGGGGGTTGGAATCCGTGTGTTTTCTAGAAGAATCCACATGATTCTTTTAGTTAATGCATATCTTCCTGTATCTTCCTATTTATTGTCTCTTTATTTTTATTTTCCTAATATTCTCATCGAGAATTATCATCATTTATTGTAATCGCTCTATATAAGCAGTCTCTTGACTGATGAATAAAGCATAACAACATTCACCTATTTTTTGTCAAAAAAAAAATTCACCCTATTTCTTTCTACATAGCACAATTGGGTTATGTTATTTGCAACACATGGAGGTTGAAGATAGGACTAGCAAGGTTTTGACTTTCTAAACAGGACAGAGAAGAGATTCTGAAAAACACCTACAATGTAATCTAAAAATGCTAGAAGGACGGCATGACTGAAGAGAGTTTCAAAAACATCGGCAGCAGAATAACAATATGACTATACCGAGGACGATACCACATTGATACTAAGTTGAAGTTATAAGGTTTCAAATAAAGAGAGGAGAAAAGGAATACAACAACAACCAAGTCTCTTCCCACTAAGTGGGGCCGGTTACATGGATCAAATATCGCCATAATGTTCTATCGTAAACCATATTTCGGTCCAACTCATTAATTACCAAATCTTTCCTAATAGTTTTTCTAGGTCTTCATGTGCCTCTAGGGATCTGACTATCCTCCATATGATCTACTCTCCTTACTACATAATCTACAGGTCTTCTCTCTCCATGTCCAAACCACCTAATCCTATTTTCCACCATCTTTTCTACTACAGGTGATACTCCAACTCTCTCTCTGATATTGTCATTTCTAATCTTATCACACCTAGTCTTACCACACATCCAATGCAACATATTCTTCTCCGCTACACTTATTTTATTCTCATGTTGGTTCTTCACTGCTCAACACTATGTTCCATACAACATCGTTGTCCTTACCACCGTCCGATAAAATTCCCCTTCAACTTGAGCGGTACTTTCGTACCGCATAAGACCCTAAGGCTCTTTTCCATTTCAACCACACAGATTGAATCCGATGATTTACATATGCTTCTATTTCTCCGTCGCTTTGTACTATGGACCCAAGATATTTAAGCGGCGTAACTTGTGGTATGATATGATCTCTAACTTTCACCTCTAAGGTAGAACTACTACGTCTTTTGCTAAAATTACATTTCATATACATTGTCTTGCTTCTACTCAAGCAAATGTCACGCGCTTTTAGGGCTTGTCTCAAAGTCTCCGACCTTTCATTCAATTCCTCTCTCGACTCATCTTGTGCACAAAGCATACATATCAGTGCTAGCTCTTGGATGTGTTCCGTAAGTACATACAAAACTAAGTTAGAAATATATGGGCTTAAGTTTGATCCTTGGTGCAATCCTATTGTTATGGGAAAACCGTCGGTGACCCCATCTTGTGTACTCACACTAGTTGAAGCCCCCTCATGCATATATTTGATAGCTCAAACATAAGCAATCATAACTCGTTTCTTCTCTAGGGCTTTCCAAAAAATCTCTCTAGGCACTCTATTATAAGCCTTCTCCAAATCAATGAAAACTAAGTGTAAATCCTTTTTATCTGCACAATTTTGTATATCCATCTTGTTCTTACAGATCGGAATTAAAGTGCTTCTTCTCCGCTCATTTGGCATTTTCTTTGTCCTCATAATTTCGTTAAAAAATTTGGTGAACCACTAAATGCCTCTATCTCCAAGACTTTTCCACATTTCAATAGGTATGTTGTTTGGCCCAACTGTTTTGCTATTACTCATCATTTTCGACGATTCTACACCGTGTTCTTGAATTCGACGATGGTGGTTAAAATTTGATTATGATTGATATTTTATGATACAAAGATATCAAACATTGACCCTAATACAACTTCAAATCCTAATTAAATGGAGAAATAAATCATGATAATGAATAATTAATATGGAAATTCTACAAAATTAATCTTAAAAGATACTGAGATAGGAAATTAATCCTATGAGATAATTCAAGATAATATCAAGATATTTAAAGACCTCTTTCGTATATTCTAACAAAGGCTTCCAAAACAAAATGAATTAAGTGTATCCTCAATGCCTTAGAGAAACTGAGAAAGGGAAAAAGGAGAAAGAAAACCTTTTCAATAAGGTCCAACACATCTTTGTTGTCCACAAATTCAATGTAGCTCCAATTGATCTCCTCCTTTGCATATTCTTCTTGTTCCATTTTGAACATATGCTGAAATTCGTCATCAAAACCATATTAAATATGGAAATGAAAAAAGGAACTTGAAGTGCATAATTTAGTCTGAAATTTTGCCTGATTGAAATGTTGCTGCAACTTTTCATTTGTGAAATTAATGCAGAACTGCTCAAAACTGCAGAGCATGACAAACTGAAAATAAGTTACAAAAGAATGAACTTGAAAACAAGCATAGGTGGATGCTTTCAATATCTTCAGTAATGCAATCTTGTGGATGAACTTGTACAGATAGGTATATTTATTCATCTAAACTATTATATTACCTGTTCAATTTAAAGCTTTCGAAACCATAGATATCAAGGACCCCAATCAAACATTCAGAATTGGGGTCTTGTCCAATTGAATTATTAATCTTGTCCACCAGCCTACAGCACACATAAATGCACCAGGAATCAAAATCAGAACCCTGTACCCTTATCTTCAGTACTTTTTGCATTAATTAGACAACGTAGAGGTCTGAAAAATGGATTAATTTTCCTTTTAGAGTCCTACCAATCAAATAGCCGAGAATAAATTGTTTTTGCCAGTCCATCTCTACTGACTGTTGCACTTCCCGGGTCAAGGCTCCGTTTTATAACTTCTTCAGGAGTGATCATGACACGCTTACATAATGCATCTTCCAAGGCATCAGCATCACACCTGATGACAAACAGACTGAAAGGCAATTGAATACCATATGGACAGAAGTAATAATGCAAAAGCATTCATACATCAGAAGCTCAGCGGCCGTTTTCAGGTGGAATTCGGCGTTGCTATCTTTGGGAATTGATGAGTCGGTTTCCTTTCCTTTGGCAAAATCAATATTACCAAGATGAAGAATTGCAGCAACAATTCTGAAAATGGCTTCCTGAAAAAAGACAGCATAAAAAAGCAGAAAGATAGAAAGCAATCATTCTCTATTCTAGCAAGAACAAAGCTAAATCCATGCTTGTGAAATAAGTACCTGATCTTTGTGATCTATTCCAACAATACCCATAGCTCTACGGGTGGCGAGATACTCATGAGCATCATTTACATCAGCCAGTTCATAGCATTGTGACTGGTTAAGGTAGTGAAACGATTTAGGATTTCCTAATTTGTATTTCTCAATTTCCTGTTGGCATAACTTGGATGAGCGTACATAATTGAATAATCAAACAAGAAGTAGATTGTAGACGGAGAGCTACCTCCTGTGGTGCGGCGAAAAGAAGATAGAAGCAGTGGTAGTTTCGTTCAGGATCATTAATTTGACAGACCCGAGATCTCTCTAGAAGGTATGTTCGGATGGCTGCTCCTGAGATTCTTCCGCTCTTATCAAATTGGATCTCAACAAATTTACCAAAACGGCTGCACCATTAAAAACATAGGTAATAACTTAGACGTAAGTATCATATTTCATTTTATGTTGGCAAAAACATTTCCTTTTCTCGAAAGAAAGTTAAATAAAACTATTCAAAAGTCATCATTCTAAGGGGGGTGTATTGAATCATGATTCTAAGGGATTTTAAAAGACTTTTTTATCATGAAAAAGTCTTGTGGTATTCAATCAAGACTATTTTCAATTTAAAAAAAGTCTCGTGTTATTCAATCAAGATTCTTTGTCATTTAAAAAAAGTCTTGTGGTATTCAATCAAGACTTTTAATCACTTAAAAAAAGTCTAGTGGTATTCAAAATCATTCAAATTTGGAAGGATTGTTTAATAA
>Ga0228710_1009680_pt1 | contig 13240 bp, 8 predicted proteins | sample MedpolnodulmetaG_FD_177995 | JGI IMG/M metagenome (GOLD analysis project Ga0228710, IMG submission 177995) | Root nodule microbial communities from Medicago polymorpha collected in Santa Monica, California, United States - pink nodules | ecosystem: Host-associated > Plants > Roots > Nodule...
AAAACAATAAAATAATTTTAAAATCCCTCCCCCTCCCCTCCCCTCCCCTTGTGAACCAAACACGTTTTTAATTAAAATATCTTCCCTCCCCTCCCCTTCATTAAAATCCCTCCCCTCCTAATTCTCGAATCAAACGGACCCTAACACGCACAAAAAATAAACTAGGAATCCCGAGGAAAAAAACAAGAATAACTTCGTGTCCAACATTGTTATAGGTACAAAACAAAACAATTTCACAAGGATGAAAATGGGGTCTAAACAATTATTTTTTTTGTTGTCCCGGGTTCAAACCTCGGACCTTGCATATATTATGCATTGTCCTTACCAACTGAGCTAATAATCAATTAGTAAGACTATTTTTTTATTCGATAAAAAAATCATTAAGACTATTTTTTTATTTGATAAAAAAATTAAAAGATAGTTTTTTTTTTACGAAAGGAGTTTTCAAAAGAGTTTTTATTTTTGATTAATTGAAGGAAACTTACAAAACTATCCTTACATTTAAAATTGATTTCAACATTAACAAGTTGATTTTTTTGATAAAAAAAGTAAGTGGTAGTATTTTTGCTAACTTATATATACTTACATGTCACTCTAGGGTTTGCCTATTTTCTTTCATATCGTACTCTCTCTTTTTCGCTCGCTGAAGGTATGTATGGATGGTGCTTTCATTCTTTTCTGAATTCTAGTTGGTTGATAATAATATCTCTTCTTGTCTTTGAATATGTTCTGTGATTGATTGATTGCTTGAAATATTCATTTGATTCTTCTTGGATTTTGGTTAGGGTTACGATTTTCCTTCTTCTTCCTTTTTCAATTGCCTTTGAATCTTTTCTGTGATTATTAACCAGCTTTCTATTGGATTTTCGAATGAGTTCAACTAATTCTCTCTCTCTCTCTCTCTCTCTCTCTCTCTCTCTCTCTCTCTCAATCGTCCAATTCAATTCAACGCAGTGCTTCTTTTATTTGTTTTCAAAGCTTGTGAGTGAGTGAATGAATACATGGTGGTGACAGTGTGTTGATCTGTGACTTCATTCATTCTAAACATCTTCATCTTGCTGACCAGATAAAGACATATCATACATTAGACTATATTATTATTGTCAATGACAAATTAAAATTTTGTTTTCACAATTTTGTTCTTTCATTTAACTTTGCAGTTGAGTCTCTCCCCAATCACAAATGGCTCCACACCGCCGCGTGAGTCGCATGATTAGTGAATATTGTGGAAAACCTAAGGCAAGTTTATGTGTGTCAGTTTTTTTTTTTTTTTCCTGGAAATGCTATTGGTTTTTTATTCAAACAATTTTAGTATCTTTTTCTATATTTTGATTTAATATTATTCTCTATGACAGCAAATGAATATGCATGAAGAACTGGTTTATGAAATTCGTAAAATGGCGGATAATGCGAAGACTGCGTCTGATTTAAAACCCGCGGTACAACCTTTAGCAATGCTTTTGATTCAAGTTTCACAGTTCTAGTTTCCTTGTTCATATTTGAGTTCTTTAATATTAATTAACCTCTAAACCAGCAGTTGAAGTTGGTGGATGCAATGCTGGCTGGCAATAAAGAACTTCAAAAGTTGAGAAAAGTTCATTTTCCAAAGGAAAAAAAAGATATTGAGAATTTGAAAGCTCGACTTCGAAAGAGGATGGATAATGTCACTGCCGAGGTACCTGAAGTTCCAAACCAGCAGGAGATTGAAGCTTCCATACATTACATTGAAGAGGATATTGAGGATTTGAAAGCTCAATTTCAAAAGAGGACGGGTAAAGTTACTGCCGAGGCACCTGAAGTTCCAAACCAGCAGGAGACCGAAGCAGTTCCAAACCAGCAGAAGACTGAAGCAGTTCCATACCAGCAGGAGACTGAAGCATAACATGAAAGACATCAAAAACTAGGCATGTTAAATGCTGTAACTAAAATTAGGCAGGTGTGTGTAGAGTAAGAAAGGGAACAAAACTATGTTGTGAGTGTTAGACACTTGGATGGATCTTGAATTTTGGTTTATGTGTGTCTTGCTATTCTGTACTATTTGCTATATAACTATTTTAATGTGTTTTTGTGTAATGTATTGTAATATTGCCATGAGTTAAGTATTTGTATTGTGCAATATGTTTCTGTTAAGTGTCGGTTTCTATGTTTCTATTAGTATCACACTTGCATCTAATCTAGCAAAGGTTATGGACTGCCTGGACTCTACTGTTACCTACCACCAAGAACACCACCGCCTTTATCTCCTCAATAAGCAATCTCTATGATTTGGGTGATTTCAAGGTGTTGGAGGTTGCAATGAAGGCAACCCAAATGCCACAATTAGGCGACTAGGGCGGACCGTAATGAAGGCGGAATTTCTAACATAAACGAAATAGGAGAGTAGTGGTTTCATCGGAAAAGAAGAGCGGCAACAACGGTAAGAACTTCAGTTTAACAAAAAACACTTGCATCAAATCTATATGTAGAAAACAAGCGAAATAAAGTTGTCAAAACATGCCAACTCAGCCGACCCTAGTTGGCTCAACATGGGTTAGGGGTAAAAGAAGTGGCGGAGCCAAAAAATTTAGACTGTGGTGACGATATTCATATATTGTAAAAAGTTAGTCTGCGAGGCCAACTTACTTTCTAGTGAGCCAGAAACGGCACAACCCAGCTTTTAGGCAAAAAGTAATCTGATATAAAGATTAAAATAACACATGGTTTTGTTTGGTTTGGGTTACTTCCTTAACAAAATTTGACGTGATTAAATGCGATTGAAATTAAATTTGTTGATTAAATCTTAAAAAATTCACAGTGATTTAAACCTCTGATACCACAAATAACAGTTTGAATTCCAGCATAGTTGACATAACATAATTGCATTGTAAGACATTTAACTAGATTTATGATGAATTAACATAAACAAGAGAGGTAACAAACATAAGCACAATAAGAGGGAATGTCTTAGACAAGATTAGTTCTCGTCGGAATCCGATCAAGAAGTAGTTTTCACGAGAATGCCACCACTCTTTACTATATCACTCCATCCATCTTCCCACACAATCAATATTTCCAACAAAAGATAAAAATATAAGTGTGAAAGAAACTTGGAAACAATATTTAGAAGGATGAAATAGGGTGTAAACAACTAGCAAGTGGGTGTAAATAATTTGATAAAACTTATAAAAAGTGGATGTAAATAATTAAGTGGGTGTAGCTTCCTATGTTTGCATCCTCTTATTTTTCTGGAAATGTTATGGGGTCTTTATCAATGCTTATATTCTGGTTCTTTAATATTACTATTCATGGCTAGAAAAAGACGATGGTCGAGACGCTAGATGATAATATGCTTGATGGAATTCGCAGAAACGTGAATGATCCAAATTCAGAGACTGCTTTAGTAAATTCGGATCCAGATTTGCCGGCAAGTTCTTTAAGTTTTTTTTTTCCTTCATATTTGAGTAATTTAACATTAATTAGCCTCTAAACTAGCAGATAAGGATGCTGGATAGTGTGCTTAGCAATAAGGCCTATCATCAAGAGGAGTTTGTGGAGCAGTGTGCGGAACTTGAATGGCTGAGAGAACAATTATTAAGGGCTGCAGCTGAATTGGAAGCAAATGGACCAAGAAAAAGAAGGATGCTGAATTCTAAAGCAGCAGTTGAAGAAAGTTAAGATGAAGAACATCCAAAATTTATGTTAGACTTCTTACAAAGAATAGTTATAAGAGAACCAAGCTCTCGAATCTTGGTTTATGTGTGTCTTGTTATTCTGTACTATTTCCTATATAATAACTATTTTAATGTGTTTTGTGTAATGCATTGTAACATTGCCATCAATTAAATATTTGTATTGTGCAATGTGTTTGTGTTAGTATCACATTTCTATCAGATTTTATGTTTCAGAATTTGTGCAATTAAATATTTGTATTGTGCAATGGGTTATGGATAGTTTTTTTGACTTATAGATGAATTGTCTGGACTATAATAAAATTTCATGACCAGCCAAAGGAAAAGGAAAGAGCACCAAAACTACCTAGTAGACAAAAAATTGGGCGCAGCTCACACAGAAGGAAAAACACCACCGCCCTTGTCTCTTCAATAAGCAATCTCTAGGATTCTAACATCATTCGTAATACAAACAAATGGAAATCTTTAATCTAGCCAAAGCCCATCGTCAATACAAAACTTTGATCTCATCGACCAAGAGGCTTGCAGTTGCAAGCATAACATGTCACACACGGTACATTAGTGAGTTTTCGCCAAGCTCATACTACACCTGCTTGTACCAAATCCACTTCACCTACTTTTTATGTCAACTTCTTTCCAATCTGTTGCAACTTTTTTTCCAATCGCCGCTATTTACTGCGCCTCACTGGATCTAGACATTTGATACATGTGGGGATAAAATAGTCTTTCAATGTATTAAAATTTTCAATTGTCCCTGATTGTACATTTCGTTAGTCAAAATAATTCTTAACATAAGAGTAATTTGTTAATATTGTCATATTAGTTCTTCAATATACTTATTGTCGTTTAAGAGTCCATTTTGACTAACAAAGTGAAAAATCAGAAACTATTTTAAAATTTTAATACATTGAGAAACTATTATGATTATTCGTTACGCATTCAGGAATATTCAAAATGACTAGTACTCTATTTATAATAAAAAAAATTGAAAAGTTGAATGTGGAACTTTAGCCCCCACATAGTCTTTGAGTAGATCCGTCCCTGAGAGGTAGTATCTTTTTTGGTAGTGTATAGTCTCTTGTATCTGATGTACGATGAACAGTTTGAAATCACTCAAAAGTGTACTATACTAGTTGTTTCTATTTGTCCTCTTGTACATTGAAAATTTTTATTTTTTATTAAACATTCTTCAATATACATTATATTTTTTAGGCTAAATATCTATTGTTCTTTAAGTTTAACAAAAATATTGAAGTAGTCTTTTAAGTATTTTAAGTTTTAAATAGGTCTTTTAAGATGTTGGTTTAATGGACCTATTAATTTTTTTCCCACATGTTTCAAATAGGTTCTTGAAAGAGTAACAGTGTATTAAATTAACAACTTAAAAAACTTAAAGGTGATATTTTTGTCGAACTTAAAAGACTAGTAGATGTATTTCACTTATTTTTTTAAGGAGTCCAATCTTTTTTAACCTTGTCTTTTTCTAATATGACAATATATAATTTGATGATAATTCATAGGTCAGTACCAACAACCTCCACGAGGAAATAATATTTTTATGCACTTTTTCAAAATGTATTTATCTGGATTCAGTTGTATTTTGAAGTTATGAACTAACACCGTATGAATAAAACAACTCTTTTGGTATAACTTTTGAGACAACCTTGTTATTCTCTCTTATTATTGGTCAATAACAATAGATAGAGAAAAAGGAAGAGAGAGACTAAGAAGATAATGTGAGTATGAGAGAGAAAGCTGTACAAAAGTTATACAAAAATAGTTGTACAAATATCATTTTTCAATAATTTTTACTAAATGCTTTCTTTTGCTCACGACACTGCTGGTTAAATAATGGAAAAATCCAAAAAATGGAAATATTTGTCATGAATCATAAGTATTTTATGAAAAATACATATATTTTATGAAATAAAAGACAATAATACATTTAATTTAATAATCAAAGACAATAATGTATTTAAATTGAAAAAAATTATAATCATTAGCGAAAAGTTGGGCACTAGTGTGTCCGTTTTTTTATGAAATTTTGATTTTGATTAAAACTAAAATTATTAATATTTATTGCTTTCAAGTTATAACAAATCAAATTAATCGTGATTATCTATTTCAACGACACCAACAATATAACAAAAAATATATAATCTAATTTTTTTCAATGACACCAACAACAATCTTTATTATAGAAAAAGTTGTTTAAGTGTATAATTGGGATAATGAAAAAGTAAGTATAAATATACTCATATAGTTTTTTACACTTTTCGAATGATAAAGGAAAAATAAAACCAGATATATTGTTTACCGGTGTTTTTGGTAAACAGCAAGGCTAGTTTTGATTATTACAAGCAGGATCAAACCGTAAATCCTATGACATGTTGTGCAATTTTTTTCCAGAAAGTGTATGAATGTTCATCATATTCATAGGTTGCTTTATGAACAAGATGAATTGGCGTATGAAAAAAATTGTATCTCGACAAAGCAAAATTAGATTACATATACATTCAAGTAAAAGACTTAAAAGTTTAAAACGCAGAAACTTAAAGAAAAGGTAAATTGCATTGCATTAATGTAAAGGTGATTCGACAAATTAGATTACATATACATTTTGTATGACTCTTTTCTCTAGACGTTGGTACTTCGAGTGCTAGAATTCTATAAGTGATTTGCGACCTATTTTTCCTATGAAAAACTATTATTTATACATAAAAAAATAACTGTAAAAAACCAAACTGCCACGAACTGCACTTCTTCCATCAAAAACTGCATGTCCCCTACATATTAGTAAGAAAATCGCTGCTTTTGAATTTGAATTATTTACCTTTGACAACAACTACTTGGCTTCGACCAAATTTCTCTCTGAATCACCTCTTGTTGAACTTCAAAGCTATTAAACTGTTTCAAATGCTAACACACACACACACACACTTACTTACTTACTTTACACTTCCCTCCCCTCTTATCTAAAAATATACACTCCACTCCTCTCTTATGCAAAACATATTAGAACATATTTCACTCCTCACCCTTGAAAGATGTTTGAATTACATTCTTCGTCCCTTTTATGTTAAAATCTACAATTTCCTCTCTTAATAAGTTTTTTTTTTATTTCTAGTAATTTATAAAAATAAAAAAAATCGAACACACTTCGAAGAAAAATAATATTGTGGGTCCACTTTAATATAATCAAAATTCATATTTTTCTCTATTTTCTATTCACATTTTCATTAGCATCTAGTTTTAAACCATATTATAAATTATCAACTATAAAACAACACAAAATAAAATTAAAATGAGTGAAAAATTACTAAAGTCAATAAAATATGATTATTTAAAAATGAATTTTATATTCTAAGTTATAAAATTAATAAGAAAATATTAAATTTAATCATCATTGACATTTAAATTACAAATAAATTATTTGTTTTTCTTAAATTGTGTTTTAAAATTAGTAGATATCGTAAAATTATTTATTTATGTTAAAATAGATTAAATTGTATTGTATACTTAATTATTAAAAGAAGGGGTTGTAATTCAAGCATCTCATGGGAAGGGAAGTATAAATTTTATTTTTCAAGAAATGGAAGTGTATATTTTAACTTAAGAGTGGAGGGTAGTGTAATACAAACTTCTTTTAGGAGGAAGTGTAATTTACTCTTGTTTTAAAAATTAAGAACATTTTTTAAAAGCGAAAAAATGAGTAAAAAAAACAGAAAGATAAAGACAAAGTCACCAAAATTATCGACGTGTTACCCTTAAAAACACACACGAACGTGTTGTTACCCTATGAACAAAGAGGAAACCTATATTGCAACTTGCAATAAAGAAAATGTCATGAGTAGCTTACTTTCTCTTGGAAACACGCACATCACTATAATCCTTTCATTGAGATTCTCTATTCTCTTTCCACCAAAATCTTCTCTTCTCTTTCTATAAAACATTTCCTTTTCCTATCAGTTGAGATCCATCTTTGTGAGGTAAGCAAGCTTCACTTCATATTTGGAGTTCACTTGTTTTCGGATCACCAAGCTGAGATACACTTTTTTTTTTTTGGTATAAATCTTTGCATGTATAAGCTGAATTCATTTCATATAAGCTCTTTGCTGTTTTTCGTTTAAACTGTTTTTCATTTTGTTTATGCTGTTTTTTGTTGAAATATGCATGTAATACGAAATGAAGCTTAAAGTTGTTTCTGTTTAGCCTAATTTTGTTTAAGCTGTTTCTGTTTAGGCTAATTTTGTTTAAGCTGTTTCTGTCAAAGGTGTTTAAGCTGTTTTCGTATACTGCTTATATGGAAGAAGAAAATCATTGTGTTCCTCACTGTGTGCAGGTAATTTTGGTCTGACCATAACAAATGCATGGAATGGTACAAAGTTGATCATGGATTCTCACAAACACTCCTTTTCTTTTCACCTCTAACATCACCATCTCAATTGAAAACCTTCTCATATACTACCAAATACCATAGGTGACTAAAAACCAAGAAAAAAAACATGTATTTAATCAAAAAATTAAGGTATATATAGATATGTAAAAGTAACTTGAAACAAGTTGATTATTATCTTCTTAAACGTGATTTGTCTTGTTGGTGCAGAAACTTACCATGCGCATGAACCTCACGCTGAAGTGTGGAGCTGCCTTTGGGCATGGGTGGAATTGGAAAATAGGTAATAAATTTTGTTTTTTACTTCCTCTTTTTTACTATAGATTTTTTTGAGGGAAACTTACTATAAAAATATAAATTTAATGTTTAGTTAATAAATAAAATGTTTAGATGATTTAGTAATTGTGTTTGAATATATATATATATATATATATATTAAATCATAAAAGTCATACTAAACACAATTAATTTTCATTTTTACATGTTTAGGTGAAGAAACGAAGAAAATTAAAACGAGGTTATTTTATCGGTTTAAAATACCGAGATCCTCAAATGGAATATACACATGACGATTGTGAGAAGTTTATAACCATTTTGATTGACAAGTTTGATTTTAAAATGGAAAACATAACTCTTTGGTTAGACTTGGACAAAAACAACGGTGGTGGACTTGGTTTTTGTATTAATGTTAACAAATATAAGGTCTCATTTACAAGCTTTAAACCAAGCTTCAAAATTTGGGGAAACATTGGTGTTCTTGTTTAGTGGACATGAACAACAACCCAAAGTTAATCACAAGTCAAATTCTCTTCTTACAGCTGATCGAAAGCTTCTTATGGGTAATTTCTACAACACATTTTAATCTCAAATCAAATGATATACATCAATTTTATTTAATTAATTTTGATTTGACGTGTGCAACAGATGCGTTAAGAGAAGATCCGGAAGAAATACCAACCGGATACAAAGCAACATTTATTATTGATGTTGGCTTTATTGATCTAGCCAACAACAAGATTGCTATTTACACTGCATCATAGATCACTAGAGGAGATTTGGGCTTAGTGTTTTGCAACTCTTTTATAGAGTATATTTCGGCTGACACGAATGTGCTTAATGATGAACTAATAAATAAGATCCAAAACGGATTCAAGGATAATGGATGCTTATAGTTGTCAAACTTGTTTGTACTCCAAAGAAAAAGACTTCTATTATTAATAGACTAGGAGAATGTTGCATTGGTAATCTGGTGGTGATCAGTGATTTGGAATAAAGATATTTGTGATAGTTTTTTTAGTGGTGTATTTGACATTATCCTTTTAGCAGATGATGGAGTTTATTTGTATTTGGGTATTTTGTTGAGTTAGTTTATTCTTGGCAAGATAAACCAATCACCATATGATGGAGTTTATTTGTACTTGGGCTTAGTGCTTTGCAACTTTTTTATAGAGTATATTTTGGCTGACATGAATTAATCAATAAGATCCAAAACATATTCTAGGATATGATATACTTACTTGTCACTCTGGGTTTGCCTATTTTTTTTTTATCATAGTCTCTCTTTTGCTCGCCGAAGGTATATATGGTGTTTTGCTTCTTTGTTTTCTCGATTTTAGTTGGATGATAATAATGTCTCTTCTTGTCACAGAATCTGTCTATGATCGTTAGAATCTTATCGGATTCGGGGTTAGGGTTTTCATTTTCTTATTCAATGCTTCTTCTTCCTTTTTCAATTGGCTTAGTTAACTCTCTCTCTCAATTGTCCAAGTTAATTCATTTCAATGTAGTGCTTCTTTTGTTTGATTTCAAAACTTTGTGAGTGAGTGAATGAATGAATCAACGGTGGTGACTGTGCGTTGATCTGTGACTTCATTCATTCATTCCAAGCATCCTCATCTTGGTGACTATATTATTATTATTTTCAACGACAAATTTAAAATTTTGTTCTTTCATTTTAACTTTGCAGTTAAGTCTCCCCCAATCACAAATGGCTCCACGCCTCCGTGTGTCACATGATTCGTGAATGTTATGGAAAACCTATGGCATGTTTATATGTGTCAGGTTTTTTTTTCTCTAATTTCTTCTGGAATAGTTTCTTTCTCCATATTTTAGTTCTTCAATATTATTCTCTATGACCAGCAAATGAAGATGCATGGTGCTATAGTTAATAAAATCCGTAATATGGCGAGAGATGCGAAGTGTGCGTCTGATTTAAAACCCACAGCAAGTTTTTTCTTCAAATGTTGAAAGTTTAAGATTCATGCTTTGAGTTCTTTAATATTCATTAACCTCTAAACTAGTAGATGAAGTTGGTGGATGCAATGATTGCTGGCAATAAAAAACTTCAACAGTTGAGAAAAGTTGAGCTTGTAAAGGAAATAGAGGACATTGAGAATTTGAAAGCTCAAATACGAAAGAGGATGGATAATGTTACAGTTGAGGTACCTGAAGTTCCAAACCAGCAGGAGATTGAAGCTACAATTTTCTCCCTTGATAAGTTTTTTTTTTATTTCTAGTAATTTAGGAATAAAAAAAATCAAACACTCCGAAGAAAAATAGTATTGTGGGTCCACTTTAATATAATCAAAATTCAAATTCATATTTTATCAATTTTTTATTCACATTTTCATTAACATCTAGTTTTAAACCATATTATAAATTATAAAATATAAAACAACACAAAATAAAATTAAAATGGGTGAAAAATTACTAAAGTCGATAAAATATGATTATTTAAAGGGAGCTTCTACAGTGCAGTCAGAAAATTGACTTTTTTAAAAAAGTTAATTTTGATTTTAATGTTTGATTCATTTTTAAATTGTTGATTACTGATTATTCATCTAATAATGCTTGCAACATCTTGGACTTACAGGTACTATTTTATCGTTGGCATCTTTAACATGCAAACAGATTTGATGATATTATGTGATAGTCTTAAGTGTTACACTTTGTGGGGTGTTACACTTAAAACAAGGTAGGATAAAATTAGATTAGGTGTAGTCTTGTTAATCTGATGAATTGATGATATTATGGGGACTGAACTTTTGATGTCACTATACAAACAGTGGGGTGTTACTCACTACACTTTTGATGTTATAGTGTTAACTTCATCTGAAAAGTCATTTTCACGACTTCACTATAGAATTTTCCTTATTTAAAAATGAATTTTATATTCTAAGTTATAAAATTACTAACAAAATATTAAATTTAATCATCATTGACATTTAAATTTCAAATAAATTATTTGTTTTTCTTAAATGGCGTTTTAAAATTAGTAGATATCGTAAAAATATTTATTTACGTTAAAATAGATTAAATTGTAGTGTATATTTAATTATTAAGGTAAGGGGTTGTAATTCAAGCATCTAATGGGGAAGGGGAGTATAAGTTTTATTTTTCAAGAGAGAAAAGTGTATATTTTAACTTAAGAGGATAGAGGAGTGTAATACAAACTTCTTTTAGGGGAGGAGAGTGTAATTTACTCTTGTTTTTAATATTTAAATTTTTTCCGTATCCATTTGTTACATGTATTATTTGTATTGAAAATTAAGAACATTTTTTAAAAGAGAAAAAGTCAATACAAAAGAGTTTGGTTATTTTCTTTATATACAATATAGATAATACAGGTTCGCTGTAATGTACAAATTCACGGAAATCTAAAAGTTCCTTGTGCATTGAGTTGAGAAAGATAAGTGAATTATTCCTTGTTTTAACTTCTTCAAGTACAACTATTTAACGATACTACACAGATTATTGACTCCAGTCAATCATGATCTACAAACTAAAAGTCCAGATACCTCAGAACAGAGACGTATCCGTATCGGATACGTATTGGATATCGATACTTCATGGATACTCGCGGCTACGTACCCACAAAGTATCGGAATTAATTATTTTAATTTTAAAAAAAAATTTATCGGATACTTATATGATACTCCAGTGATACACAAGGATACTTATAAAATACTTCACATGAACGTAAATTAAGGTAAAAAAAGTGAGACATTGTTGTAAGTAAAGATCTATATGATTCAATTTTAGATATGCATCGATGTATGGAGAGACCTATTTTGATCACGTGTATTATTTTTAAAAAATTGTGACGTTTATAGTAACATGATAATGAAGAGTAATCAATGTTTATTTTCTATAAGTATTTTACATACATATAAGTTTTAGTATAAAATTATTGTTAACATATCTTAGCTGTATCATATCATAAATTTAAAAAAAAATTGCGTATCCACATACGCGTATCGTACAGTATTCGCGAAGTATTCTTCACAGTTAGGGATGGCAATTGGACCCAAGCCCAATGGGCACCCACAAAAAATATCCACAATGGGCGGGTAAATACCCACATTGTTAGGTATGGGTCCGGACACGGGTAATTGCTCGCAAATTTGAACGGGTATGGGTGCGGGTACGGGCACTCTAGTGCCCACCCCGCCCCATGCCTGCACATTATGTAGACTATACCAATAATTTTATTTATATTAAATTTAGTTAATTAATCCTAAGTCTTTGATATTTATTGTAATATGCACTTGTTGTTTATATTTTAGATGCCTTTTATTTGGTTAAATAATATGATGTGTAATACTTTATATGTTTACTTAGCAGATTTCATATCATATTTTTATTATTCTCCAAAAAAAATATCATATTTTAATTATGTTGTGATATTTTTTGTTATTTATTATCTTTTTGTTGTGAAAGTGCGGGTAATGAGTGCGGGTACGGGCACTTAGATACCCATAGGGTATGGGGACGAGCACCAAACTTATCGCCCACGAAGATATGGGTTTGGGTATGGGGATTTTCTTAAAACGCGGGTATGGGGATGGGCACTATGGTACCCTGCCCAATGGGTACCCATTGCCATCCCTATTCACAGTCCACGGATTACCAAGACACTCAACATGTACTCACACTGTTCACAACAGTGACACTACTAATCGGTACCGATACCTTTCATTTGGTGGATACTGTTTTATTTTTCGGTTAATACAGTTGACCAGTTAAAAACACACATGAGCATGCTATTACCCTATAATCCTTTCTATTCTCTTTCCACAAAAATCTTCTCTTCTCTTTCTATAAATTGTAGTCAAAATCATTTTCCATAAATTCAAAACGTTTTCCTTTTTCTTCCCTTTTCCTTGTTTGAATTTAT
>Ga0228710_1009683_pt1 | contig 13236 bp, 12 predicted proteins | sample MedpolnodulmetaG_FD_177995 | JGI IMG/M metagenome (GOLD analysis project Ga0228710, IMG submission 177995) | Root nodule microbial communities from Medicago polymorpha collected in Santa Monica, California, United States - pink nodules | ecosystem: Host-associated > Plants > Roots > Nodule...
CCAGTCAATCAACAAAGCCGTTAGGATTAAAACTAAAAATTCAAATAAACAATAGATAATGTGCCTCAAAATAAAATACAATAAAATAAATACAATAGTATTAGTCATTAAAAAAAGAGTGTATATTTATTTTTTTACTTCATTCAATAACATTAAGAGAATCTATTTGTATACCTCGACATAACTATAGAATCCATAAACAAATATTTATTTTCCACATTATCTGCTACTGATTGGAGTTCCTCGAAAGACGTTGATTCTTGTTGGCTATGATGAGGTAGAAGATCTTGTTGGGAAGACAATGGTTCCTGCAATGTCTCAGGTTGTGAAGACAAAGAAAGGAAATCTGGATTTTGAATCTCTTCTCGCAGAAAACATAAATCAGCCTTGCCATTTTGTTCACCATTACGATCCCAGGGATCCTTGCATCTTCAAGAACCCAGCTCACACTGATAGGATCAAAAACTATGCTCGACAGCTCTTGACTGTTGGTACTGCAAATCCAGTGTGCTTAGAAATTCTCTTAAAAAGCGAGGATTAATGGAACCATGTTGTGGATGGCAGCGTTGCATTGGTTCAAAATCTGGAAGAAACCTAATACCTAAAATAGTGATCCAAGAAAAACACGTTATAACAATTAAAAAATTACCACATGAATTTTACCTTATAATACGGTAAATCAATATTAATCAAACATATATATCCAATGCTCACATTCCATTGATGCTATTCCTCTTTGACCTATTCTCAATTTCAAACAAAAATAAGAAAGTGTAAAACTTCTATTGGTTTGTGATCTAAGTGTCTGTAATATTGGCAACATTATTATTATTATTATTATTATTGCAATTTCAACCTTGTAAAACAGTCATTTCTACAATTCTTTAAAAAATTCTATATATAATTTCAAAAAATATCAAATAAAGAAAATATATAAAACATTTACAACTAATCAATAAGCTAAGTCGTTAGGATTAAAACTAAAAATTCAAATAAACAATAGATAACACGCCTCGAAAAAAATACAATAAAATAAATATAATAGTATTAGTAATTATGTAAAAAAAAATATTATCACCGCTTAAAAAAACACTGTATATGTTTATCTAACAATTACCTCCATCAATGCATCTCAAATCAGTTATATTTAATCAAAGAAATTACACTCGTTGAAGATTTCTGCAGAGTAGCATGGATGAAGCATTTGATCATGTCATAAATGATGATCCGTAAGACAAGTTTTTTCACCTTGCTCGTCGATCTAGAGAAGAAAACATCGCAAGATTTAACGGAAAAATTGAAACAACAAAAAATAGATGAAAATAAGACAAAAGACGATGATGATTACCGATGATTTTTTATGTATATAATACTGCTTTGAGTATTATGGAGTTTTCATTGATGTACCCTGATCTCTAACATTATATCATAATAAATCCAATGATACACACAATTCGAGATCGAGATCGAGATCGAAATTAAGAGAGTGAGAGAGAGAGAGAGATGTGGTTTTGGGGCTGCTGTTGTTGGTCCTTGTTAAGTGAACGCAAACACTAATTTATAAGAAATTCAGTAGATGAGGGTTGTTGCCACTGGATTGCACTTTAGTGACATAATGACACATGACATAGACCAATCCAATTGTGCCACGTGACAAAGTAATTTTTTTTAAACATAAAAGGATGTGACACACACAGGGAGAACAATTCAATTGGTACATGTGTCACGACTGGATTGACCAATATCATGTAACATTCGCGACATATTGTCACTAAAGTGCAACCCTATTTGATCACTCATGTGAAGCTCCTAATTTTGAATTATCCAAATGAGGTAGTTTCACATTGCACTACATTAATTATTGCAGTATCTTTTTCTTTTTTATAGATCAAAAGCATATATTAAAATCAAACAGAGTACAACAGGCATTCAAAATAAAATACAATGACTTTTCATATCATTTGAAGTGAAGAAAAAGTTTGTCCTTCATCTTTAAAAAAAAAAGTGTGTGGTTCATCTTAGCTAGAAAATATTTCCACGGTATGACTTTATTTTTGTTGGTCAAGTAGTCTAGTGGTTGAAGCTCACACATTTTAAATGTGGAGAAATAGGGAGTCTGGGGTTCGAACCCTGACCCATGCATATATTATGCAATGTCCCTACCAATTGAGTTAAGCTCACGATGACTCCATGGTACGGCTTTAATTTAGTAATCTTTGACACACATGGAATCCTATTTGAGAAAATAAAAGTCATATCTCAATTTATAAATTCTCCAAATCATGAAATGTCAAATCAAGATAATTCACTTCCTCCACTTTCCTCTCCTAATCATAGACGTGAAACTGTGGAAAATGATACATAAATCCCTTGGCATAAAAAAAAAACTCAACACAAATATTGAGATAAATCACAAAATTCCTCTTAAGTTGATTTTTTAATGATAAGAAAATTATTTGAGCATAATATTTTAAAATATTACAAGGACTTAAAATAAAATTTGAGATATTTATAGGGATAAAAAATTTATTTAACTCTAGCATTAATCTTCAAGATCGGTTTTTATGCTCCTACGCAATCATTCTATTTGTTTTTTGTTCACTTCATTTTCTTTTGTTACAAAGCTAAGAGAAATAAAGGGAAAAGAAAAAGAAGAAGAAAAGGAAGAAAAAAAAACGTATGTCTACGGAACCAGATCTCCGCATAGTATGCAACTAGGAGGTTTGATAAGCATGTTGAGGAGATCTACGACGTACAACCTCTAAAGTAGAAAAGGCACCAAGTTTAGCTTGGAAATTTGCACAACTGTCATTCCCCGAGGATGTGATCAATGGAAGCTAGTCAGTCAAAATCGAGGAGATTCCTTGATGTCTTGAATCAGCATAGCATACTTACGAAATCTAGAGGTTGTCTCTTTAAGAATTTGAACACATTGGAGGGATTCCGTGTAGGAAACTTCTTGAAATTTCATCTCCTTGGCAAATAACTGCCCACGATGAATGGATGGAGTTCTCCAAGGAGCACTACAATAAATCTGGGAATTTAACAGGGGCGGAATCCCTGGGAAATTGCGCTGAAACCTTGGGAAATTGCCCTAAAACCCTGGGAAATTGCAATTTTTCAGGGCCTTTGCGAGGAGCAGGACAATGCCAAATGCAGTCATACACTAAAAAAAACAAAAATTTTAAATACCCTAAAAAAAAATTGAAAATATCAGCCATTATATAACAAACCATCCAGCCATAATACGAAGATTTATACATAAAAACATGTATAACATATCAACAATTTAAAGTACAAAAATTACTAACTTGTTGAAGCTTCACAAAGAACAGATTCGAGAAAAACAAAGCTGAGCAAGGACCGCAGGAGGAGGAGGCAGCTTCACAAATGACATAAAAAAAAATTATATGTCAATATAAGAAGGAAAAAAATAGAAGCATACAAATATAAGTGAAGAGATTTACCAAAATAAAAAAATTTGTGTTGTTGAAGAGAGTGGTTTGTGTGGAAGGAGAAAATGTTAAGAGTTGTGCGGTGTGTGTCTGTGAAGAGAAGGAAAAGGATGAACCAAATTTTCTCTAAGTGTGTAAGAGTAACAAAAGGACTGAAAAACGGGAATATATAGGCGAAAAAAAACCCATAGTCAATTTGAGGGACTTGCCCCTCGCAAATTGCATGTCAGTCAAAGGTTCTTTGACATGAATTGGCGCATAATTTTGGTGCAGAAAGCAGGCTATTTGCAGAACTAAACCAGGGCAAATATGAGGAGAAGCTCCTAGCAAATTGTCAAACGGTCCTCTTTGCAGCTTTTGCAGAAGACTTGTCAAGTCTGAACCAGCTTTTACAATTTGCGAGGGGTATTCCCTCAGATATCTCCTGGTATAAGCTGAAATCAATTAAAAAATGGCAGGCACTTTAAAAGTTTGTGTTCCCGCCTATATTAACACATGGCTTATGTGAGGGGTTACCCCTGGTAAATTTCCTAGGGGTTCTTGCTCATGGCATAGTTCCCTGGCTAATTGCAACATTCTTGTAGTGGAGGATGTCAAATATTCCTGTAATGTAATCTAAGAAACTAGAAATTCGACGCCCAATTTGATGACGAAGTAAGCCTTCAAATCCCACTCTAATGGAATTACCTAAACAACTGCCATCGACATTAACAATGAAGCATGTTTGATTAGAAGAGTTCCACCGCATCCATATATCCTCAAGCCTTGAGGTCGGAGAGGTAGAGAAGCAAGACGTTAGAGTAACAAAAATACTAAATTAGAAGAGTTCACTTTATTCTTTCACCTAAACTATAAGATTTAATTTATCGTGGAAAAATACCAAATTATACAATACTAATAACAATAATAACAATAATAAATATATTTTTTTGAAATAAACTATAATCATATTTGAGCATCTTATAATTCTCAACATTTATTTCATACCTCATCTTATATTTATCTCTCTCTTTTTATTACATCCTTATCTCTCTCTCTCTCTCTCTCTCTCTCTCTCTCTCTCTCTCTCTCTCTCTCTCTCTATTTTTTTCGTTGAATATATCATAAGTGGACCTGGGAAACCTCGCCAGAGGACCTAGCGCCCTCCACAAAGTACAATGAAACATTCCCGCAACAAAGGACGCATGCAAAGCCATATCGCCCATCAAGACTAAAATACTTCGCCTTGTCCCAAGACTCGGGCTTTGGGGGCTTGTGGACTGGGAAAACTCGGATAAAGGACGTGGTGCCCTTCATAAGGGCCCAAACGAGCATAAGCACCTTCTACAGGGCCGAAACAAGCTAAGGTGGCGCCTTTATAGGCACCGCCTATAAGGCGTTCTAGAAGAAGCTAGAATCCCCAATAATAATCCTTATCCTCATAACTAAACGCCTAGAATAGAGGGTTTATCCGAACCCTCTATTGGCTATGAATACCACCCTTGGGATCATTCTCAAGTCATCTCACAAATAGTCTAAACCCTAGATATGATTATTGTACTTCTGACGTTGTAGTACCCATTTGAGTATGTTGGAGTTGACATCTATTAAAAGAAGATAAAACACAACAATTCCCTATCTGACATTATATCATAATCAATCCCATCATATTCCAGATTTGAGAGAGGCATAAAGAGATGTTGTTTTGAGGAAGCGGTCGCTGCTACACCTTGCCAACTGATTGCAAACATTAATTTATAAGCAAATCATAGATGAGGGTTTTTGTTAGGTTAGGTTTTCATGTAACATAAATTCAGAGTCGGCCTAAAGCAATAAATCAAAACTTGTGGCGTAGGGCCTCCAAATATTGAGGGCCCAAAATAATTTTTATATATAAGGCCCAAATATATTGATTATGGCTATTACTTTTCCCTCCCTACGAGGTTCTCACTCTAATTTTTTTTCAAAATGCACCTCGGACTTAGAATCCGAAAACCAGTTCGGAATATAAAATCTGAAACATTTCTCTATATAAAGGCAAGATCAACAATTTCCTCCATTTTACAGATTTATTTTAACAGTTTCACTTTCTCTCTCACACTTATCCCAAAATTCGAAAACCACAAATTAGTCCAATCTTCAAGATTTTTTTATCAAAATCATAACATTTGAAGATTTATCAAACCCCAAAGTGAAGGTAATGTCGCATTCCCTCTGCATGCAAGCCTTTGAGTTCGATTTTTTTTTCTGAGAACTAAATGTGTTCGAATTAAAGAATCTGAACTGGATTGTTGAAGTTCGGATTTTATAATCCGAAGTGTATCTGTAGGCTTTTTTTTTTTACAATTTTGTGGATTTATGTTGATTGTGTGTTACCTGATTATGCATGTTACATGTATGGATCGTGTTGAGCGCACCAGGGGTGATGGAGAAGCAATGCATGCTTCTTTTAGGAGAGAGCATTTAAGAGGTTACAAGCGGATGGGAGAGTGCCAAGGCGTGGCAGGGGCAGGGGAAGGGCACGATGTGGTGATGCTGATGGAAAGGGAACATCTCAGGGGAACTATCCTGAGCCTGAGCCACATTACAAGCTCTAGAGGGAGATAGAGGAGCAGGTGGAGGGTGATGATGAGCAACAGAAGAAGGGTGATGATGAGCAGCAGGAGCATGTGCAGCCGGAGCTAGAGCCAGAGTAGCTTGATGACTATCCTGGGGCCCACACGACTTGAATGTGACCAAGTATCATGTTGACGTGGTCAGGATGGAGACCAATGGAGTGGTAAGACACTACACCTTTTATTTAATTAAAATTGAATTTATATGTTTAATTAATAACGATTGTAAACTGTTTTTTTTGTCATGTATTATTCCGATTACTGTAAAATTGATGTTAATTATTTGTTTTTAATTTTTGCAGTGGCGTGACAAATTAAAATGTGTAAACAACGGGAAGAAATTTTATTCCACCTCCGCTAGCGATATGTGCACTATCATGATCATATGTTGATAGCTCAGGACTTCGAGTTCGCTGCTAGGACTGGTGTGGAGACGTCACAGGGATACATCAGATGTTTTTATTCCATCTCACATCCACGCATCATTCTTCCGGACGAGGTTGTTCATATCCCGAGGCCACCCGAACAGGAGGCCCTTGATGAGATTGTTGTTGAGCAGGACAGAGAGCATAGGTACTTGGAGTTGACTGAAAACTTGGGTCGTATTAGAGGCCATGTCTATTCCGTCATGGCCAGTGGTGTGGTCGAACCAGGTTCTGATCCATTGCGTCATTTGGAATCAATCATGGGGGGAGGGTTTATCGTCGTAGGCGTGTTGTTGGGGGTGGGCAGGGGTTGTTTTTATGTTGTTGATGTAACATTTGGATAATTATATGTTTTTGATTTTATGTTTGTTTTGTAACAATTGGATAATTTTCGTTTTAAATTTATGTTGCAAAAGTTTTGCTGTTTCTTATCGTTTTTATTTAAGTATTTATTTTATATGAGCAGGAATGCAGGTTTAAATCATTTGGATTATATAATGTCTCTGTTTTTACCATATATGTCTCAGAGGAAAATTCTAGAATATGTCTCTGTGCTGAGACATTTCAGATTATACAATCCGAACTGAACTTTTTTTTTTACCATTTTTTATAGCAAAGTTAGACTTTTCTGGGGTGTTTGAGACTTTTCGGATTTTATAATCCGAATTGTCTAGGGTTTTCGCATTATAAAATCCGAAATGTAGTTTTACAAAGATACACAGACATCTCCAGGATGCTTTATTTTCCATCAGCTTAAGATAGTTTCGGATTTTATAATCCATACTGAGTTCGGATTATAAAATCCAAACAAAAAATATTTTGGGGAAAAAAAAAATAAGGTGTGAAAGAATACCATAGGATGGGAAAAGCAAAAGTCATTGATTATATACTATCAACATATATTTTAAAGGCATTGTAGTGACCGATTCCGTATTATTTTTTGAATTCTGCTCTTTACCCAACACATTTTGCTCATTCTCAACTGAAAAGACCAAAATGCCTCTGCGTGAGTTAACTCTCGCAATATGAGTTAACTCACGCTAGTGCAAACCTCAGCATGAGTTAAGTCACGCTAGTGTAAATCTCTGCGTGAGTTAACATACGTAGGGGTATTTTGGTCAGTTCAGTTGAGAATGAGCAAAAACTTTTTGGTAAAGAGCAGAATTCTTTTTTTTGTTTTCTAGCTTGCATGCAGTTTTGGATTTGGGACACAATCCAATTCGGCCAAAGATTTATATTTAAACTAATTATTCAATTATGCTTTTAATACTATGATTGTTGTAGCTAGTTAACATTAGGGTAAAATAGGTATCAATTACTATGAAGCATGGACACTTTTAGGATTAGCCGTGTCATGGTGTCTGACACGCGTCGGTGTTCAACACTCCTATGACACTTGTTCGACACGTGTCAGACAACTAAAATCGGTGTCCTAAATAAAATTATTTTTTTCTTTAATTCGGCACTCTTAGGACCGGTGTCTGACACCTATATAACACTCATACGAGCTATGTCGGACAACTCACAAATATTTAAAACATTTTTTATCTCTTGCTTCCACATACGGTAGATAGTGGATGAATAAATAAAGGTCAAATATTACAATGTCTTGTTTTAGAACTTTTTCTAATGAAATAACTTGCTCAGGTTAGATACTTATATATGTGTTTTTATTTTCATTTTAGACTGTATATAAATAAATTAACATATATGTAGCGGTGTCGGTATCCTATATTTTTTACACTAACGGTGTCGAAATGTCTGTGTCAGTATCGTATCAGGTGTCCGTGTCGGAGTTCATAGGTCAATTACTGTATACTTGTTATTGGTGCAGTGTGAATTAAGGTATGCTAAAAGATAAAAATGGAAGATTTTTTGACCGAATAAAAATGGAAGATATTATATGGTTTTAATTTAAGAACTGTTATCTCATATCATTTAGTTTTATAGATGAACATGTGTCCAAGGAAAAGAAAAGGGCTACTTAATCACGAAGATTAGCCTATGTTGTATTATATGCTAAATGTTTTGTCGATTGCAATTGTTTCATGAATATTTCTCTTTTTTTGTAAGTGCCATGTATATGTCATCTACCCTCGATTTTTTCTTCTACTACAAGTCAACCTTGGAGGTAGTGGTTGGTTATCTCTATCTCTACTATCAATGATGTAGTTTTAGAAGTTTTTACAAAAGAAAAATTAGTAACAATGAACCACCTCGCATAAACACCTCAAGAATAACTTAATAGAGCCACACAATTAAGAATCAAATAAGAACAAAGTAACACAAAAAATTATTAAAAAAACATAAAGTTCAATGGGTAATTCAAAGAGTAAATCAATAATGAAGTGGCATCCCCCGCTAACGACGGTAAAAGTAAACAAACTCAATCTATTGGGATACTTCCCTATTTCAAAATTCATCAAGAAAGTGGTTGAGATAACATTTTTTCCATATAAATATGTTGAGTCTTTGTATGATGTTTGGGATATTGGTTTTGATGAATCCACCGGTTGCAAACTTTATATCATGGGTTAAGGCCACAAAAAATAATGACACTAAAGATTTTTTTTCTCAAATTTTTTTTTCTCTTCTTTCTCTGCTTTCAATGATGATGAACATCAAGCTTCAATCAATACTTTGATAGAGCATGATAGAAGTAATTGCTAAATCTGCATAGAACTATTATTAAAGCATTGTTATACAAGAATCAACAAAAACACACCATCCCTAACTAAAAGAAAATCTAAAAGAGAATAAAGAAAGACAGTACTAAGGACATATATGGTGGATAATCCATAGAAGCTCCAAAACCTTTTAAAATGCTTGAAAAAATAAATGAATTTATTGTTGAGTGATTTCCTAATTTTGTCCCTACTCATTCATCCATCCAAACACATTTTAATAAGTTTTGTGCAAAAGTGTGGCGTCCTAGGGTTCACTTTTTCGTTTTGTTATGACACATTTTATCATGTTTTTAGAGTACGATACCTTACATCAACTTCATACATTTAATCCAAAATTACTTTTTTTTTTGTCTCTTAAATTAATTTCAGATGATAATTTGGTTATTTATCTTTTTTTAATTTCATTGTTGTCCTTTTAGTTCATTTGCATATGGATTTCAAGCTTCAAATTTATGATTATATTTTCTTGTGACATCTCAATCTTCAAATATATGGTTTGCCATCCATATTTGTATATGAATCTTCGATATAAAGCTTGAAAATACATATGTAAATGGATCAAAAGAAAAAAAAATTAAAAAAAAGGACTTAATCGTTATCTGAAACTAAGTTAAGGGTCAAAAGTGTAATTTAACCTACATTTATTTTTATTTTTATTTTGGATTAACCTACATTTAAATTTGGAGCTATGTATCTATGTTTTCATTTGACACTAGTTTTTTCTTCATTTGACATTTATAGCTCAAGATACAATCAAAATACAATGGAAATGGAAATGTCAGTATGTAAATTCTAAACTAATGTTGGTTCTCTACTTTTGCCACTATGCTATGAATTTCACCACAAAAGCGAGAAGGTGTTTATAATATAAATGTTTGTAATATTGGCAACTTTAATATTTTATGTTTCAACATTAAAAAAAATACGATTTATTTTATTTAATATTTGGTGTTTATAATCAACTATCTCTTTGATTCCACTGAAAAATGAAGTTGTCATTATAAATATTGCTTCTCAAGAATCCATTGATCACTTACAAATCTAACAAAAGAAAGTAATTTGACACTCACTTGATTCACCAATCACAATGATTTAAAATATTCAATATTAATAAAAAAAAACTCAAATCGAATAGATAAAATATATAAAACATTTTCAACCACTCAATAAACTAAGCCATTAGGATTAAAATAAAATAATAAATTAAAATAAGTAACAATAGTAATTATGCAAAGGATATATTTTTACATAACAATTATATTCTTGAATGCATCCAAAATCAATTATGTTTAATCAAAGAAATCACAATCCTCGGTTATCTACAAATAGTAACATAGACAAAAGAGTTAATCAAGCCTTAAATGATGGTCTATTAGCCAAGTTTTGCTCCCTCGGTTGTGGATCTGCAGAAACAGATATCATATAAATGAATCATTCTGAACTTGATCAGACACCTGTTGTGACAAACCCTACTACTGAGGGTTTTAACACAATAATGAAACCACTTGAGGAAGTGTTGGCTGAACTCAACGCCGGTGACGATGAAATCATCGAAAATGAAGGTGGTAACATAGGTAGTGGAGCAAGTTGGTTGAGTAATCATGTTCAATCTCTGAAAAAAGAAAGAACAAAGCTCGTAAAACAAAAGCAAGAAAAAATACTTAATCACTCGAGCAATATTGAACAAAACGAAAAAATACTTCTTCCAATAGATAAAATATTAAACAAACCCTTAATCACTTAAAAAAAATACTATTATCAATCGAGAAGAAGAAAAATGAATAAAGATAATGAAACAATGAAGTAAACATAAAAGTTCTCAAATCATCAAAATTGCAAACCATGTTTAGCAATCGAATGTCAAAAAGAACTATGAAAACAATTTTTTAATGATAAAACCTCCCATTAGACTTTGTTGATGGAGAACATTAAGCTACTCAATCAATTCAACACCAAACCTTGATGATTTAAATCCCCCACATATAAATTATAACATCGAAAAAAGATACAGCATCCGGTCACCATTATAAGAAAAAAATCAACATTTTAAATCTATTCATTAAATTATGTTTGTGGTCTATAATAAAGATCATATGCATTATTAATCAAATTTCATTTTCAATTATTTTATGCATATATTAACTATAGAATATATCTAAGTCTATTCCAATACACACTTGTTAACAATAAAATCACATGAAATTTATAGGTAAATAAATATTAATCAAACGTACCTTCTTCTCCATCATTACTCTCAATAAACTACTTTATTACGATTAAACCTAAAAATTCAAATAAAAATAGTTAGCTATTACACCTTAATAATAACAACAACATCATCAATAATAAATATGCAGGAGAACATATATGTCACTATCACAATACTTCAATCATCAATTTTAACCCACAAACCACAATTTATATGCAAACATTATTGCAATAAACTAAGTGGTTAGGATTAAAACTAAAAATTCAAATAAAATAATAGACATTATATCTCAAAAATAAAGTAGTAAAATTATATATATAGACACACAATATTATTAGTAATTATGCAAACAAATATATATTTATTATAAAAATTACCTTCTTCGACGTGTTCCAAATATTTGTTGTTTAATCAAAGAAATCACACTCGTTTGAGTTTTTTGCAGAGCAGTATGGATAAAATATTTGATCATGTCATAAGTCATGATCCACAAACCAAATTTTTTTACCTCGCTCTCAGATCTATATAAGAAATATCACAAGATTTAACTAAAAAAAAGGAATCAATAAAAAAAATAGATGAAAATAAGGCAAAAAAACGATGATTACCGATGATTGATTATGAATCTAGAATAATGGAGTTGACGTTGATTAAAATAAGAAAAAACACAATGATTTCCGATCTCTAACATTAGATTGTTATCAATCCAATCATACCCAAGATGAAAGAGTGAGAGGGGGAGAGAGAGAGAGATTGATGTTATTTTGTGAAACGGCCGCCGTTGGTTCTTGCCAAGTGATTGCCAACACTAATTTATAAGCAAATCAATAGATGAGGGTTTTTATTAGGTTATGTTTTCATTAGGGGTGATAATATGGGCCATCCACCCCATTTAGGCCCACCCCGCTATTAGCTTGCAAAAAATGGGGAAAATTGCTTTGTTGACTACAAAAAGTTCCTAATAACACATGGAAATGTCTAAAATACCTCCAGCGGCAGTTAACTACCGTTGACAAACCGGCAGCAGTTAACTACCGTTGAGGCCAGCGGTAGTTAACTACCATTACGATATGGGAATAAACCAACCCAGCAACTTACATTGAACATTGTTTTTATCATTCAACATTTTCTCAACATATTTTTTATCATTCAACATTTCATCAACATTTTTTTTATCATTCAATATTTTTAGGGTTAATAAGTCTTTACCCCCTGTAATATAGGCGAGTTTCGGTTTTCCTCCCTGTAAAAAAAAAGTTTAGATTATGTCCCTGAAATATGAAGATTCTTTCGAAAACACCCCTAATCCCATTTGACACACGCCTGATGCTGACGTGGCATGACGTGGCGCGCCACTGTGTATTTATTTTAGTTTTTATTTTTTTCTCGCCTAACACGTGTTTATTTATGTAACACATCACTATTTCTCCTTTTTTAATTAAAATCATTTTAATAATTTTAAAAATACATTAAAATTTTAAAATCTTTTAAAATCAAAATAAAAACCCTATTTGGAAAGCAAAGCATTCAGATCCAATTCTTCATCTTCCAAAAAACGTGATTCCTTCTTCTTCTCCATTTTCGTACTGCTCTTCTTCTGCAATTTCGTTTTCGAATTCACTTCCCAATTTGTTCCTCATTGCAATTTCTTATCCTTCATTTTTGTTTTTTAGGGTTTGACATGGCTGGAAGCAAAGCATCCTCATTGAGAACTCAGATGGAAGAAAAGCACCCCAAATGTGGGTGCAACAGGCTTATGCGATTGTGGGTATCAAACACAGATGAAAACCCAAAGAGGGAATTTTGGAGATGCTGTAATTTTTGGAAGGTAAAATTTTTTGATTTTTTTTTTTTGATTTTGATTTC
>Ga0228710_1009684_pt1 | contig 13235 bp, 8 predicted proteins | sample MedpolnodulmetaG_FD_177995 | JGI IMG/M metagenome (GOLD analysis project Ga0228710, IMG submission 177995) | Root nodule microbial communities from Medicago polymorpha collected in Santa Monica, California, United States - pink nodules | ecosystem: Host-associated > Plants > Roots > Nodule...
TCGTTCATCTCGAAGACCTCGTTCTCCACGACGCCTTTCGCGACACCCGAACCCCCACCCACGAACTCACCATCGCCCGCGACGTTTTGCGCAGTCGCCGGCGGATTTCTGGCCAGTCGCCGGACTGGGCATTATCACCTGAGGGTATCCGGACTTTGCGACAAACGTCGGACATCACTTCCACCGGCGCGACCGAGGCAGCGGAGACGGTCGGTGTCGTGCGGCCGACGGTCGCCGTCGACCCGGAAGGGGAGGGGGACGATGGTGATCAGGCGGAGAATCTCCCCGGCGTCGACTATGCCGCTATCGATGCGCTGTTGGCCCGATCGGAGGCGGCGATAGAGCACGCGAGGCGTCCCGGGCGTGCTGATACCGGCGAACGAGACCCTCTCGTCTATGACCTCGACTGGGATGAGGATGCCCGGCTCGACGAATGGCGCGGCGTGTTGCGGCAGACCGAAAACCTGCCGGCGATGCTGCAGGCCATCGTTGCCCTTGATGCGTGGAACGAGCTTTCGGTGCTTCAGCATGCGCCCTGGCTCGGCCGGTTGTTTGCCGCGTCGATCCTGCGCCAGGCCGGCATCACCACTGGCGCCCATCTCGCCGCCATCAACCTTGGCCTCAAAACCGTCTCCGTCGATCGGCGCCGGCATCGCGATCGGGAAACCCGGTTGCTGGCAATCGCCCACGGACTGATCGCCGCCGCGGAGACCGGACTCAAGGAGCACGATCGGCTGGCGCTGGCGCGAAAAATGATGGAGCGAAAGCTCGGCGGGCGCCGGACGTCTTCAAAGCTGCCTGAGCTGGTCGAGCTGGTAATGGCAAAGCCGCTGGTGTCGGCCGGGATGGTGGCGAAAACGCTCGACGTCACCCCGCAGGCGGCGCGGCGGATCGTTTTGGAGCTCGGCTTGCGGGAGATGACCGGGAGGGGGAGGTTTCGAGCATGGGGTGTTGTCTGAGAATGGAACAAGGGCGACGCATCCGGCCGCCGATACGATGCCCGAAGGGATGTCTAAGACCGACCTCTGCCGGATATGATGGGCGGGGCATAACCTGTGTGTACGGTGAGGGCTGGAGTATTTTGGAGTGTTTGCGCCTGCGGCGCGTTCATCTCTTTCCCCGTACAAATCTAATCAGCTTCGGTCTTTTGGCTCGCCTTCATTCGAAGGCAGTGTAGAAACGCTCGAAGACTGTCGGTTCGGAAAGGATTATACTTTCCGGATTTCCGAGGTGGGTGTACCGAATGACATCGGACGCAGCTAGGATATCATCAAAGAGCGTCTGCCAGCGCGCCTGATCGAATCCACCGGCCTCTTGGCACCGTGAGGCCAGCCTGACCAGCCAGTCCTTGCGGTGTGGGTTGAGGTCCATGTTGGCGGATAATTGCAATTCCTCTGTCTGCTCCGTTGTTATCAGGCCTTTCGCTTTCAGGCCGTAGCATATATCGCTTGCCAGCTGCATCCGGAGTGCTCCGCCGACGATATGGGTCCAGGATACCGAGCGCCCCATACTGTTCATCAGGCCACCATATTCGACCGCTCGCAGCAAAAGCCGTCTAACAAAATGTGCCGCGTCGATACCGCGGATGGGTAGAACGGTGGCAAGCACGGCGGAAGCACCGCAGCTTAGGAAACCATTGGCGACGGAGGCATGGTTGCGGTCATGAGGATGGGTATCGCAGGCGCTGAGGATGACGATGGGCGGCACGCGGATATGATCGCGCAGGGACCATATATCGATCGACTCGCCGCCGATGATGAGGCCACCCGGGACCTTGTCATTGATATGCTGCCCATGGCTGTCCACGATCAGCATTGGGCCGTTATAGGCATTGATCGCACGGACAAATTCCTCGAGCGTCTTGGGCGTGCACCTCGTGCCGCGGATAGCGCGTCCCTTGCTGTCCTCGAGCGTGGCGACGGCTTTGCCGATGATCTCGGCAAGATGGTCGTTTTCATCGAACATGGATAGGAGGAGAAAATTACGGAAGTTCTCCGGCGTGACTTGTACCGGTAATTGCGGGCGCAATTGCTCCATCAGAATATTGCCCGGTGTCACCGGTATCCGCGATAAATCGGTGTAAATCCCAAGGGGAAGGCCATCTACCGGCAGCCATTCCATCGCCGCGTCAGAAATGATTTTGATACCGGACTTTGATGCCCGGATGATATCCAGATGCTCCCCAGGCACGGCATCAGCAAGAGCCTGCTGAACGGCTCTGAACACCCGCGCTGTCTTCGTATCCGGAGGATTGTCATAGTTGCGGAGATGGGTAGAGAGCTGTGCGACCACTCGGTCAGTGCGGTTGACTGCCGGCGCAAGCCGTATAGTGGCAGCAAGCGTCGAAGCCGATCGCATGGCTACGGCGAGGGACTGGAGCTTCAACTCGGCGCCGCGGGAACTCATGATCGGGCCGATACTGTCCATATCCTCCTCGTCGGCCTTTACCGTCAGGGTGAAACCTCTTTGCCGCTCCATGGCCCGCAGCACTCTCTTTATGATTTCGGGTGCATTTTGCTGAAGCTGTTCTTCTATCCGTCGGTAAGAGGCGGGCGCAACCAACACGATATCTGGTAGGCGCGGATACACGAGAAATGCAGCGCGGTCAGCGACGGCTTCCTGCAGCTTCAGGACAGCTTCTGTCGATTCGGTGATCCCGCTTACATAGCTTTCATGGCTAGAAGCATTGAGATGTCCTTGCGGATCGGAAGGGGCCTTCTCACCCACGCTCCGAAGCGTTAGCTCGTTCGCTACCGTCACATTATGCCCGTGATAGAAAATGCTCGAAGGCCGGGATTTAAGCGGCGTCCAGTTATCCAGGGCCGCCAGACTTTCATCGATATCGAGGCGACGGTGCAGAGATTTGGCTTGCCGGAGTGCCACCTTGCAAAACTTGCGAATACGCTCGACGGTGAGATCGCCTGGCAAAAGCGCGCCGACACCTTCAACCATACTGACATGCAGCGGTTTGAGCGTGAGGGTTTTTCTCCATTTGGAGACTGCGCGCGCGACAGCCTCGTCCCCCGTGAACACCACCATGAACGGCGCGGCAGGCATGGGCTTGCGTTTCTGGATCAGGGTTTCGACATTGACAGGGCTCCAGATCCAATGCGCCATACCGGCCCGCCGGCGTGCCAACTGGTTATCGGGCGGCATCGTGAGCTGGACGATATCCCTCGGCAAAAAGGCCGGATGCGCCAACAAATGGGCGAGGGGGATTAGTCCCGGTGCAAATCCTTGGAAAGGGGTGACCTCATACGGCTCCCAGGCTTTCAGGGCATAGATATAGAAGATCTCGGGATGCGGCATAACCATGGGCGGATCGTGACATTGCGGGGTGGAAGAACATCATTGTTGGAAACCAGGCGCTCGAAAGTTGGGACCAGGATAGGCTTTTCGCCCGTCGGGCATATGCGACCTGCCTGACCGGATTCCCCGTCGGCCGCACATTCTCAACGTATGGTTTTAGAATGCAAGAGGCAGAGTAGGGCATCTAGCTAAAGTTCATAGGTTAGCTGCGACCAGATACCCACACTTTGCGCGACACGAAATCGACCCTCTCGCAAGACTTTGAGGTCAGGCTTGAGATTGAGATAGGAGGACATGCTTACCGAGTCGAAGATAGACACCTTGCTCTTTACGCAATTTTTCCGTATATGATCCCTGTATTTTGCAATTCGACGCGGAGCGCACTGTGGAGCATTATATCAAAAGACGGTTCCCGCCGGCCTTGTTCAAGAATCTCTTCCTCGATCTGGAAGACCGGTTGAGCGCTTCCGCACTCAAGGCCTTTACGATGGTACGCGACCACGCAGGCCTCGACCCCAAGCCAAGCCGAGAACTGGAGGGGCATGCCCGCTTTCGCATGATGGAGAAGGCGTTTCGGGAAACCTGTGAACTTCACGGTGGCAAGCTGCTCGAAAACGGCATCATCCCACTAACCGATTTGAAGATCTTCCAGCCTTTCATGCGGTTTGAGGTAAACGGGCAGGGGATCATCTTCGGTCTTGCAGCCATGCCGGAGCCGAAAGCGCTGCCCGTCAAAAACGTGTCGCGCAAGGCTGGCGTAACGCTCAACTACTACCTATCCCCGCGCCTCGACCTTGACGGAACAGGGCCCAAAATCGGCGACATTTTTGTGCTGTTCCTTGTCGCTCGTGACCGTGAGCGGGGCGGAAAGATCAGCGAATTCGCCATCGGTGTGATCGATGCGGCGTACGAGCAATATCTTTTCTACGAGCCGCTCGACAAATACCTTGAAGGTTATGGCGATGAGCCGGTAATCGCTCCGGTGCTGTCGTCTGGTACTGGTGCGAAGAAACCGATCATCAGCTTGAAGAAAACGATCAAACCGTTTGTACCACCAGAGCAGCCTGATGGCGACAATGACAACGACAGAGATACGAAGTGACCCGTGCTGATAAAGCCGGGGAAGGAAATGCATGCGTGTAGGAACCCCGGGGTTCGTCCCTGAAAGATTGATCGAGGCAAGAGCAGCACGAAGAATTCTAAGCAAGAAGGCATTGGCCACCCTGATCAGCGTCAACCCCAGCACCGTCACCCGCTGGGAGGACGGGACCAGCGCCCCTGATGCCGATGCCTTAGCCGAGTTGGCAGCTCACCTTCACGTTCGCAGAGAGTTTTTTCTTAGACCGGTCGCCAACAGCGACCGGCCTCTCTTTTACCGCACCTTGGCATCGACCTTGGTGAAAGATCTGAACTACCAGGAATCCCAGATGCACTGGCTGCAGGAAATCAGCAGTATCGTGGAGCATTATGTGGATTTCCCGGAGGTCGATATTCCGGACGTATTGCAGGGTGCGTCCTATAAGCAGCTCCGCGACGAGGACATCGAGCAGATCGCCTCTGACCTGCGCACCCATTGGAGCGTTGGTGATGGACCCTGCATTGATATGATGCCGCTGCTCGAGCGCGTCGGATGCATTGTCGGTTCCATTGAGATGGGGACTTCAAAGCTGGATGGCCTCTGCAGCTGGGCTCAAGGAGGCGATCGGCCGCATATTTTGCTGTCCACGGACAAGATGTCGTTCCCGCGCCGGCAGATGGATGCCGCGCACGAACTCGGTCATGCGATCCTGCATCGCCATGTTACCGAAGAAGAGCTGAAGAAGGATCTCAAGGAGATCGAGCGCCAGGCGTTTCGGTTTGCCAGCGCGTTCCTGATGCCGGCAACGACATACTCCTATGAGGTCAAGAGCGCGTCGCTTGCGTCTCTGTTGTCCCTGAAGGAGCGCTGGCGGGTTTCGGTAAAGGCGCAGATCCGGCGCCTACAAGATTTGGATATCATCCCCACAGACCATGCGACATCGCTTTATAAGCTGTATTCGGCCAAGGGATGGAGCCGGGAAGAGCCCTTGGATAAGAACTGGCCCATCTCGGAGCCGACAGTTCTTGCCAACGCCCTGCAGCTGATCGTGGATTCGGCCGTTCGCAGCAAATCCGACTTGTTGAGTGTAGAGTTCACCATGAAAGCCGGCGACATTGAAAACCTCACGGCATTGCCCCCAGGTTGGTTTTCAAAAAATGCTGAAGTCATAGGACTCAAGCTGCGTGAAAGCACTGAGGTTAGTGAAGCTTTCTCCTCAGCTAGGATCTTGGCATTCCGGCCAAAAGGGCAATAGGGACGCGCCTGAGCGACATTTAAAAGGACCAACTTCGGAAACGGTGGATCGTCCTGAGAATTATCAGCGCCCACCTTAATTTAGTGGGCATTCGCAGCTTGTTCAATTACCAATCTGAACTCGGGTGGTCACCGATCAATATGGCTGATCGGGTTGACCTTGCTCTAGTGATTCTTTGGGGACTTGGCCGACTGCGTATGGCCGGACGACCGAAAGGATATCAGACAGCCTATTTTGCGGAAATGCCGCTATTCGCTTGAGGTCGTTCGCAGCGAGTGCCAAGCGTTTTGTCGCCAAGGCAATGAGGAACTCGAGGCATGCTTCGCCTTGATCGTCTTTATGATGCTCCATCATTTTAACGATTAAATGGCTGATTTTCGAACTGTGCACAGATGTCGCCGCTCCGGCGAAGTTCAATTCGTGCGGAAATGCTGCGCGCAAAAGCGAGGCTTGAATAACGCCGTCGTTAAAACGCGTGAAGTTTTCGCTTGAAAGTACGTTTACATGGAATGGTGATTGCGCGAGAGGCGCAGACACCTGGCGGCCCTTCGAGCCTTTTCGGCAGTTTTCCAGGATGCTGGCCATAGTGGCAAAAACGTCGCCCTGAGTAATCTCATCGTCATATAGTCCATCCCAAAACGCGAAACTCGGCCTAAGTTTCAGGGGTTTGTCCGAACCGGAGCGCAAGAAGAGATCATCGCCTACAATATCGCTACGAAGAACTGCCAACCGATCCTTAATCTGTTTGATTACTTTCCTTTTAGAACTTGAGAACTGTTGATCGATGACCACCATTTCCCAGAAATCAAGCTCCTTCATCCATGCCACATACTGATTTGGGTGCGGAAGCATCATGTCATCGACGACCCTGAGGATATGCTTAGGCCAGTCGTTATTGTGCTCCAGATTTCGGAGTAGTACCTGTCCGTGATCCGCGATGCTATGCTTTCTGAGGCCGGTGACGAACGTCCTTGGTAGGTTTCTAAAATCCTCCCGCAGATCCCGGCTGGCGTCTTGCAAGGATTGACCAGATCCAATGCTAGCAGCCACAACCACCACGCCTCGGCGTTCAGGGCTGGGTTTCCCATGTTCTGGATGGGCGACAGGTGTTGGAGGTTGAAGACCGAGAGCGGCAACTTCCTCTACCACTATTTGGGCGAACCTTTCGCTATCGTCTCCTTTTGCTGCCAGGATGTGTGTTGTTGACGCGGGAATGTCACGATGAATTAGCGTCCTTATCGCTTCTCGGCTATCACCGTCTGCGAGCAGTGTTTCGTTGAGGCCGACATGAATGGCGTGAGCCTCGCGGCTTTCGGTGAGACGTAAACGGAAGGCTTTATGCCCTCGATATTTGGTCATGACCGAGCGAAGCGCTTTGGGTGCGTCTGCGCCAACTAGCGTGTATGCGGAAACCGTCGCGGCATCTGCTAGGAACTGATCGCCAACGAAGGTGACGGTACGTGAGCCGTCTCGGCACCAAACACAATCAGTTTCCTCGAAAACCTGCAGTTCAAGGGGGTCGAGCGCTGAAATTGCATACTCTGCGAAGCAAAGCGTCGTTCCGACAATGCCCTTTACTGTAGAAAAGAGGGTAATCACACTTCCAGGCGGTAATTTTGTCTTGTCCAGTACTTTCTCCGGAAGTGAACCTGTCGCGGTCGCGGATATTAGAACCAGCTCCTTCTCGGGGTCCAAAATGGAAAGCTGATCGACACCGTCATAGGATGAAAAGCTATCGACTTGTGGGCTAAGGAACGAGCCGAGTAATCGGCTTTTCAGTGCGTAGGACGCATAAACGAGGGATGCGATAGAAGATGAATCAACCCAGATCCGGTCGATGCCGTTCTTTAGAAACGGCAGCAACTTAATTGCCAACAAGCCGATTTCCGGCCCTTGGATCAACATGTTGGCCGTTCTTAAAAATGCTCTCGAATGGCGACGACGAGGATGTACGAAGTGGTGTCCTGCCGGCGCGACCAGAACTGCTTCGCGCTTGCTGACCAAGCTCGCTATCCCGGCATCAATTATTGTTGTGAAGTCCCTTTCAACGAGGTTAATCTCACCTTGGAGCGGACTACCCGCAGACATGGTGACCCTGCCGAGCGCGTCGAACATTAGCAACGCCACCGGTATCGAGGCATCGGCCAATCGCAGTTTGGCGCGTGATTTGATCATCTTGGAAAGTGTTTGATGAACACTTTCCGCAGCGTCTTTCGGAACGACAACGATGAGCGCATCAGGATACGGCCTGGAGCTTAACTTATCCTCGTCGATAATCGAAATCAGGTCTTGTTCATCGAAATTCGGAAGCGTTGTGAGTAGGACAAGGTGATCCCCACCCTTCGGTTTGCTCCAGTGAAAATGATAGAATGCAGTCATTAGCTTCCGAGCCCCAATGGAATGAGGATCGAAAAGGTGGCTCCTGCGACCTGCGGGTGAAAGGAGATCTGTTCTCCGTACAAAAGATCGAGAAAATCCAAGTCTTCTTCGGAAAACTCTGGATTTTCGATACCCGGTGCGAATGCTTTGTATAGTGAGAGGCGACCTGTCCGAAGACGCATGAAGCCACCGCAGGATTTTAGCGCTAGCATCACCCGAGGTAGGCCAAGCCCGTGCGCCGGATCATTCTCAGTCGTATGATTTTTTAGGAAGCACTGGCGCACCAGCGAGTATTCTTCCTTGATCGGCATCTCGTCTGGAATTGGCGCGCGATTGGCGCGGCCGGCGAGGCCGGGACCGCTATCAAAAACCGACACTTCAAGAAACTCTACTCGGTTCCGGGCGGCCCTCTCCCTCATGCTGAGAAAATAGTCCCGCAAAGCCGCCACTCCGGCGGCGGCATCTGCCTCCCGCGGGTGATCGACTTGCCGTAAGCTGAAAACGATACCGCGCGCCGAGCGCGGATAGAGTGTCCCGGAGAGGTCGGTCCGAGCGTGCAGATGGGTGTTCGAAAACAGTTCACGAAAGAGACTTGCTATCGCCTCAGCATCGATTGGATCGCGCAGTCTGTTTCGATCAATAAGGCGGCCGAGCGCCTGTTTTACAAGCTTCAGGAAGTCTGAATTTATGGCGCCGGTAGCGGGATGATAGAGGAGTGGGTTGGGGCCGTCCCGCTCCAAATGATCAATCGAAATAAGTGGAAGCACCTGACCATGTATCATTTGATCGAACTTCCCACTGTATAGTTCGGAAAGTCGACCGCTGATCAGCTTCAGCATCCCAGCGGTGACGTCACGTTCTCCATCTCGACCAATAATCTTGTCAGCAAACGCTGCGGCTATTAGACCGTAGGTGCGGTTGATCAGCGTTGAGGCCGCTATCTCCGGAGCCTCATCATCTGACAACTGGAGGATCGCCGGATCATTCGCGCGCGCCCAGGTCACGGCGAGCTGCGACGCCGTGACCGCGCCGCTAGGCCGCGCCTCGAAGGGCCACTTGTTCGGAACTGTTAAAACGCTAGCTCGATCCGCGAACTTGCCGAGCATAGCCTCACATTCGAGATACGCCGCCCTCTTTTTCAGGCGGTCGTTCGGTATTGGGTTCGGCGGCATTGTTTCAGCTTTGACCTCGACCAATTTTATCGACAAATTCGTCCCATTCACGCCGCGACATCGCGGTATCTGAATGGCGGACATCCTCGCCTGCAAGCATGCGCCGCAAAGCCTTTAGGGCCTCACCGGAAAATGTAGCAGCTTCCAGTCTGTGTTCACGGAAGGCGTCAAAGGTCATTGGCACCCATTGCTGCATGACGCTCAGAATGACTTCCGCGTAAGCCCGGATTTCATACTGCGCGTGCGGATCGGCGCGCAATCGAAGAAAATTCATGAGATTGTGCAGGTCAACTTTCCAGTACCATTGGGTATAGAAATTAAGCGAAAGATTCATCCGAGCAAGCTCGCGCGCAAGCCCTTTGTAGTCGTCGCGAAGCTGCTGACCGGCTTCATCGTGGTTTAGCAACTCAAGATAATGATTGTAGTTGCGTTGCGCGTCATCGGAGAGAATACGCAGTACTTCATCTGCCTCTTCGGCTCCGACAACCTCGCCGCGGCCCTGACGGTTCTGCACAGATTGCGCCGCAAGATGCTCCGGGGCAGGAACGTAGAACTCACGATCAAGAATAGAGTAGCGCGCCGAGTATTCATTGACGTTCGCCATCCGGTGCCTAATCCACTGACGGGCGACGAAGATCGGCAACTTTACATGGAACTTGATTTCCGCCATTTCGAACGGTGTCGTGTGCCAGTGGCGGAGCAGATAATGGATCAGGCCACGATCCTCAGAAACCTTCTTCGTGCCTCGGCCATAGGAAACGCGCGCCGCCTGCACGACAGCGGCGTCATCGCCCATGTAATCGATGACACGTACAAACCCATGGTCGAGAACCGGAATGGCCTGATAGAGGATAGCCTCGAGCCCATCGGCTACCGTGCGGCGTGTTACCTTCGTAGCATCACGGGCCTCCATGATCTCGAGTGATTGTTCTTCTGTAAGGCTGGTCATTGTAATCCTTGGTCTCCGGCAAGTGTGCGCGCAGCTTAGCCGTTTCAAGCTATAAAGAAAGTCGAAACACCCTCATCGGCTCCAGAACGAGGCAGGATCGAAGCGGTCGTTGATCCGATAGAAATAGGTCCTGCCCGAAGCCTTCACCTCGTTGACGACATATGTGGTGGGGGTCCGGCAAACGACCTGTATTTGATCGTCGGCGAGCGCCGCGATGGCAAACGCGACGGCATGGGTCTTGGGACCGATTGCAAAACACGTCGTACCAGCTGAACGGTTTCGAAGAACGCTAAGGGCGACGGCCGCAATTTCGTGCAGCTCGAATTCTTCCTGCCTGACGCCCGGGAAAGCCGTTAGTTGCTGAAGCGCGGGCCGTTCCCTGTCGACTACCGATGAAGGCAGCCGACGATGCCCTTCGGTAATGTGATAAAGAACCAGGCCGTTCGGCTCGAAGCGGTCGACGATAGGGCTTGCCTGCGTGAGCTCGGCGCCAACAGAAATATAGAGGTTCCTTCGATCAGGAACATAATCTTCGGATTCCAGGTAGGGGATCTGCGACGTCGTCCACTCGCCTTCCGAGATCAGACCGAGCGCTCGACCAGCAGCATCTATGGGCGCAGCGCTCATCTCGTATTTTTCAGCCTCCGCATAGACGAGGTCGATGGAAGTAAACAGTTCTCGGCGGAATCCTAATCCAAGCAAGAAAAGCAAATAGCGTTTGGGAATGCATGTCATGTCCATCAGTACCCGCAAAGCGCGGCCCTTCTTGCGCGCTATCCCGAAAATTTCTTGCTCCAGCTTCCCGGCGTTGTCCGTAAAATGAGCAGACCGCTCCAGGTCCAGAAACCTGCAATTTGGAATCGCTGCTTCAATTGTGGCGCGATGTCCACTTTTGCGCCCTCCCATTTCAGTACCAGAGGATTCAAAATGGATGATCAAAACTTCGTCGCTGCGTCCCGAGAGCAGCGAACTACAGGCGTGACAGCGACTCTCCCAACTTACGATCCCGATCACGAGATCATATTGTGCGCGAATGATGCTGTGATCGCCGAGGATCGTCTGTGATATGCTGAGAGTCCCGATAGGCGTCTCGTCAATCATCGAAATTCGGAGCCTCGTGAGCCAAGGGGAGTATCAGCTGCGAACTCGACGTCGATCGGCGTGCGAACTGCTTCGCCCAATCGTCTGCATCGATGTCAGGTGAACCAATGCAAACCTGATAGAGGGTGTCCTCAGTCAGCTTCACGGGCTCGTATGCGCCTCTGTATGAGAACATGAAACGGGGCGCGAAACGGCGATGCAATCGAAAGCCGGAGATCTTGGGTGCTTGGTCGTCTTCGTCGGTACTGGCACCCCGCTTAGACGTAGTGGCGCGCAGATATCCTGACAATTCGGCGCGATGAATGATCTGGTTGATGAGTTCGATCTGGATTGCGTTTGCCGGATAGCTGCGGGCCGCATCAATGAAGAACAGCCCTCGCTCGGCCGTTGCCAGAGACGAAGGGTCCTCGAAATTCGCTTGGAGATGATGAGTGAGACACCCCAGGACCGTTATGAAGCGCATAACGGCTTCTGCGTTCGAATCGGTCAGTATACCGATGCCGTCATAGAAAGCCTCGCTGGAGGCGTAGATGCCGTCGGTCTGCGTCTTGGCGGAGATTTTCGATCCCGAGCGGGCGAATTTCTGTAGAATTTCATCCGAGGAAATCGTACCGCGGTCCTTCGCGAACCGGTCGAAAATTTCCGCCATTATCTCGAGGAAATCGCGGATCGAGCCGTCGGCTAGCGACGTGATAACGCTTACTCCGGACAACGGTAGCCGGCGGAAGCCGAGCCGGTTTGCAATGTGGAGCATCGCGCCGACACTCTTGCGTCGCATCCAGGCTTGCTGGCTTCTGGCCTTCATCGCCTTTGCGTTCTTTCCAATCTTGGTGAAGTCCGCAGGACGCGAAACCGCTGAAAAATTCTCCTTTTGACCGGTCCAGTGCCAAAGCACATAGGCCTGATAGTAAGGCAGAGCCCCGGAAGGCGTAAGCTCAAGCCCGTATTGGCTTAGATTGAGTCCGTGAAGGAATTCCGCAGCCTCGCGCAGCTGCCGCGCGAGCGGGCTCGTCGAGCGCGAGATCATCGTTTCGATAATGTCGTTCACCACCACCGTGCCGAGGCGTGCTTTAAGCGAGAAATAACGCTCGACCTCGGGACCTGTAACCGCTGGACGCCGATCTTGCTCTTGAGAAAAATACACTCGCAGGCTGGCGACGGCTTCGCACAGGGCCTGAAATTCTGGCCGGTCTCTATCGTCGAGCGACACGACCCGCCGATCGGCGTCAGTCAAGGGCTGTTCATCGATAAACGTCTCTCCGGCCTCGACCGCCTCTCCAACCGAGCAGATGACCCACGAGATCGGAAACTTGCTCTTGCGTACCAAGGTATTAACCGATTTTCTCTGAAGCGGGCTCATCACCTCACAGTCGTCGAGACAAAATTTGAAGCCGAGTTTTTGGCCGCTGGCGAGCTTGCTGTGGGCAATGGATTGCGACAAGCGCTCGATCACAAAAGACAGGAATTCATTCGGCTCACAGGCCGGCAGCTTATCGACCAAGCTCTTAACGTAACCGCGGCCGCAGGCCTCGTTCATTCGCCTAACCATGCTGCGAAGCGCCCGCGACAGATCGACGAAGGTTTTCGGTGGCTGCTCAGTGAAAGACAATATTTCTGGGAACTCCGCCGTCGTGCTCGCTACGATCGAAAGCTCGCTACTCGCCGAAAGGGTCAAAATGCTCTCGACGCGCAAGGTATGAGCAGCTGAAAGTGCTTTCTCAACGGCGATTAATTCGAGCGCAAGAGAATAGAAGCGAAAGAATTCGTAGTCGGGGCGCGGCGAATCCGGAAAGATTTCGGACCAGCGCATATAGCCCATTGAGCCCGAAACGTGGTCCGGCAAGCGTATATAGACGCCGATGTGGTTGAAGTCCGAGATGGTCTTCTGGATTCGCAGAGAAGGGTTGGACAGCAGATCTTCCCAGCAAATGCTCCTAAGAAGGGTGGTCTTGCCACTCCCTCTGCTTCCATAAACGAAAACTGACTTATCGG